>OMBE01000006.1_pt1 | contig 82656 bp, 67 predicted proteins | sample 1644781 | NCBI WGS metagenome assembly OMBE01 (sample SAMEA103958155, study PRJEB25191) | human gut metagenome | biome: human-associated habitat [ENVO:00009003]; feature: intestine environment [ENVO:2100002]; material: feces | place: Germany | collected 2013/2015
GGTTGTAGTTGGTGTTGTGCTCCACCTTGCGGTATGCCGTGTATGGAGAGGATTCTTTGCCTGTCAAGATGGGTAGCAGATAAGGGGAGTTCTTGGTCTGTTCGGCGTATTTGTCGATGATGGCTTGCATTGGTTTCATCCACTCGATGTTGAGATTTTGGTGGGTCTTGCGACGGTTGTAGCTAACCATACTACATTTCAAGTCTGTCTTCTTCAGGAACGCCATATCCACGAATGCCATTCCACGCAGATAGAAGCTGAGCAGAAACAGGTCTCGTGCCTTGTCAAGGGAGGAACCTGTTGGCAAGTCCAGGTTTTCTATCTTGCGAATATCCTTTACAGAGATGGCTCGTTTGGCAGTTCTCACGTTAGCGGTCTGCACGTGAGCAAAGATATCATTGGCTGGCGCATGGCCTGTTTCCACTGCCTTGTTGTAGAATGTGCGCAGGGTTCGCAGATAGAAGGACACGGTGTTTTGTCCGACACCTCTGTTGAACAGCCATGCCTGATACATTTCCATCATCTCGCTGGTCATCTGAGAGAAGGTGAGGTCTTCGTGATGACGAAACTCCATAAATCTGTTGGCGGCACTGACATAGTTGCTCCTGGTGCCAATGCACTGCATCTGCTCCTTCTTGGCTATCTGTTGGCGGAAGAAAGCAAAAACGCTCTGGCAGGGTGGCAGCTGCTGTATCTCTTTGTCTATGTCGTCAATGGTATAAGGGATGCCCTCGGCATCCTTATCACGGATAATACGTTGCATCCGTTTCATCTCCCAATCTATCTGCGACAGGATGAGCTGTAGATGTGCCTGTCTGTTGTTGCGGTTAGAAGCAATGATAGCCGACTTCTTGTCGTTCCACTCGTCCGGAAAGACATGATAGTCGGTGCTGATCCAGCGCAGGCAGCGCTGGTGAATGAGGTGATAATACAATGTGCCTTCCTTTCCTGGCACCGAGGATGCTCTGAATTTTACTTTTACTGTTGCCATAATACTTTAATTTAAATGGATGAATTATTGTTTGCCATTTATTAAAGCATCGGCATGACCAAGTATATAATGTGTAAAAGTAGATGAAGTGAAGTGCTTTTGGTGATATTACCTATTATAGGTATAAACAATAAGAAGGGCTGAGTGTTTAGCTTTGCCCTTCTTCAATGTCTTATGGAGTATATTACACTTCTTGTGCAATAGGTACTCCTATACGATTGCTAATTGCTATTTCTACAGCGTTGTATATGTCAGTCTCTTTGGTTTCTATTGAAACTATGAGAGAATAGGGAACAGAATTGTCCACATTGTCCAGTTTCCTTTCTTTCCACCATCCTTGACCTGGAAATACTACTATCTTGTCCATTTCAGCCAAGTCTGCTGCAGTACATTCAATCCAGTCGGATTGTACAGTGCCTCTTTCTCGCTTTTGCTGTTTCACGTTCCATCTGGTTGCATCGTTTTGGGTGGTCTTTTCTCCTTCTTGCCTGTTCCTACGACACAGAAACTCTTCTTCCGTTTCTGTTGCTGTCTTTAGGTCAAAGTGCAATGTAGCAGATGGGTAGCGGTACTTACTTGTCCTTCCGGCATAGCCAGGGGATGGCTTCACATAATATGATAAGGTGATGCGGATTCTTACGTATTCGTCTCCCATATCTTCCAACAGTTCTTTTGGCCATGGCAAATCGTAGTAGTGCATCTTGCCATATATGTTGCCACTGTCACCTTGTGTGTAGGGCTCCAGTTGATTCTCAAAAATATAAGTGGCGCATTTTTCGTTGCTATATACGGCTGCGTTCTCATCTGGAACGCCGTATCCGCAGAGTGTCATACGCTCTTCAACGTTATTTATACGCATCATTTCATCTGTCCATCGAGCAGAATGCACCATCAAGCCTCGGATGGAGAGCATTGACAGTTGCGGATTCTCCACTTTTATCTGTGCGGCAAGCCTTGCCGCCAATCCTGTAGCAGCACTTGTCGCATTGAAAGGTTCCAATGGCTCTTCTTGCTCATTGCTGGTTGTTACAAGACTCAGGTCGCTATGTGAGGTTTCTCTGAGCAAGTCATGATAAGCTACATTTCCTCCTTCCATCACAATTTCTGGCTTATTGCGCTTCTCATGCCATGGGTATGAGCTACATGAATATGGCGATACACCACCTGGGGCTGCCAATGGCTTGAAACTCTCATCGCCTACAAGAGTCTTTTCGGTATAGGCCCCTACAGTTAGGGCATTCCAAGCCTGTGCAGGGCTCTGCACTGCGTTTGCCTTACAGGATTCTATATAGTTGTTATGGTCTACATCGGATGTCTGTATGTTTCCTGCAGAAACCAAAACCAATCTGTCACATTGTCCCTGATGGTAGATGCTTTCATCAAGTGCTGCAGAACTGGAGGTGGCTATGCCGTTGTAGGCGCTTTCGTCTGTAATGGCCATGCATAGAATGGATGCACCCATATCCGAAGCTTTGCCTATGGCTTCTTCTATGACTGCTCCATAAAATTCCTTTGGTGTTTCATACCCAGCCTCGTAAATTTTAACCGACGACAGTGCATGATGCACAGCTACTGGTGTTTCTCGTTGGTAGGCAATATTTGTCAAGTCACCAAGCAGGGCTAATCCTGCCATACCAGTGCCATGGTCTGTCTTGTCGGTTGCTTCCAGTACACCAATGGCTACATCCATTCGCTCGTCTGGTAGTGCTGGCTTTAATAGTTCGTGTGCATTGTTCACACCCGAATCCAATATGCCGACTATCACATCCGCATCTTGGTCGTAGGTGATTTCTCCTTTGATGAGTTCACTCCATTCTCTTTTCTCTGTGTTATTGCTTGTCAGAATGGATGGCTTATGATAGGGACGTATGCCTTCAATATATCCCAATGACAGTGGCAGGGTGCAGAGTTGTTGCTTGGTTGACTTAATCAACCATACATCAACACCATCAAAAAGCAAAGGCTCTGCCATCTTCTCTATGCCCAGTTGATGCAAAGTGTTCTCTATGCGCTCTTGGCTGTTTTCTTTGCTATGGCTCATCCACAATTCGTAAATGTATGAACCTTCTTTTGGTATTGTTTCAAATTCTTCCGCTGACACGTAGAGTGTGCGAATGTCTGTTGCTACTACACCATTGATAGGGGCAATCAACCTTTCATTGCATGGCTTTCCCTTTGCTGTGTTCTTGGAAGAATAGTCGTCAACTTTATTTTTAAGCCAATCCTTCTTGTCCTTCTTTACATATACAGTAACGTCAACATCATTTTCGTCTCCGTTGTCAGTTACTTTCATGATGGTTGCTCCTTTTGGACTGTCTTGTTTACCCAAAGAATTTGGTATGAAACTTTTGTCCATTTTCAAATCGACATAGATTCCGTTAGCCACAGGCTGTCCCTGTTTTTCTCTTTCTTCCAAATGAGTAACAATCTGATTAACCACAGCTACGTATTGCTCCTTTACCATACTTGCTTGTGCAACTCTGTCTTTTGAAGGAAGGGTATGACCGTCAAAGCCCTGTTTCTGTGGTGAGAAACCACGGGCTTCGGCTATATTGTTGCTTAAAAAGAAATGTTTCTTATGCATATAGTTCCATTATTTAGCTGGTTTGACGATTTAACTGCTGACGCATATTCACTATGGTCTGAACCAGTGGAAGGTCTATCTTCCTGTCATTAAGTAGGGATTCCTTAAATATGTCTGAACAAACCATCTTGATTTCGGCATGGCTCATGCCATCAAACAAGGATTCTGCTGATGAGAAATCCAGGTCCTTTGCTGTATAGAGATATTCACGCAGCAATGCTAATCGCTGTTCTGTATCTGGCAATTTATACTCTATGACATCATCAAATCGCCTAAACATGGCTTTATCTATGGATTCTATGCTATTGGTGGCAGCTATGATAAAACTGTCAGAATCATCTCGCTCCAACAGTTGTAGGAACGTATTGAGTATTCTTCGTTGTTCGCCAACTTCGTTGTCCATTCCTCGCTGAGAGCCTATGGCATCAAATTCGTCAAACAGATATACAGCTGGTACTTCGTTGATAAAATCAAAGATTCTACCTAGCTTCTGACCTGTTTCTCCCATGAACTTGGTCACAACTTTTTCAGTTCGCACAACAAAGAATGGCAAATTGAATTCTTTTGCAAGGGCACTGGCTGTCATCGTCTTTCCTGTTCCCGATGCTCCATACAATAGGAGCTTTCGGCGATTTGCCAATCCGTACTTACTTAGGGTTTCTTTCTTTAGATATTCTTTGATGACTCTGTCCAGTTTCTCTTTCAACTCCTGACTGAGTACCAGACTTGTCATGTCATCATAGGTATCTACTTGCAGCAGCAAGTCATCTATATCCTTGTTTTTAGACACCAAACGTACCGTACCCAAGGATGTTTTCTTTTGGTTGAGCAATTCTTGTATGGTACGTGCTACTATGGCATGACCACTCCTTGCCTCCACAGCGGAAATCTGCAGGGCAACCTTTCTGAATTGCGTATCATCGTTGTTCAGATGATTTCGTATCAGAGATAATATTTGATCAGCTGTAGCCATTTTTCTGTTTATTTACATTTTTTGCTATGCAAAAATATGATTTTTTTTCCAGATTCACGAATTTTTACCTTGCAATAGACGTATATTTACGTTTTTTTATTACGTTTGTCGCAATTTTATTACAAATATGCGTATTTTTCATCTGCCACACTCATATTCCCGGCAGTTTTTTCTTTTTCTCATAAATTGTGAGTACTTTTGCAGAAGATTTACAAGTGGGATCCTCAATTACAGGCAAGACGAATCTACAAACATAAATAAGAGAGATGGGAAAAAGAAGATTATACATATTTCTCCATCAGCACAAAGGTGATGAAGCCCAGGAGAAGGGCATAGGTGGCTTGCTTCTGAAAGCCATGGGCATGGGTTTCGGGAATCATCTCATCGCTCGTTACATAGAGCATGGCGCCACCGGCAAAGCCCAACATCACGGGGAGGAAGGTGGAAGAGGCTGAACCCAAACCGAAACCTAACAGAATGCCTACCACTTCGAGCAGGGCGATGAAAATGGAAATGAAGAAGGTGCGGACTGCTGTAACACCAGCCATCATCAAAGGAGCGATAATCACCATACCCTCGGGGATGTTCTGCAGGGCGATGCCGAAGGAAACGCCCCACTCCGTTGCACCTTCTGCTGAGCAGACGCTCACTCCTGCTGCCATGCCTTCGGGCAGTTTATGTAGGGCTATCGCCATCACGAAGAGCATCACCTGACTGAGTCGGGCATTATTGCGATGCTCCTCGGGGTCTAGTCCCGTGATATGATGAAGATGGGGAGTTACCAGATCCAGCACATTCAGAAACAAGGCTCCTGCCATCACGCCGATTACTACCAGCCACCAAAGACTGGTCTGTTCGAAGGCTGGCACTATCAGTCCCAACGTGGAAGCTGCCAGCATGATTCCAGCACAATATCCCAATACGGCGTCGTTCCATTTATGAGGCAACTCCTTGACGAAGAATCCCAAAATGGCACCTATAATCGTGGCACCGCAAAGTCCGGCAGCACTAATCAATACGTTTGTCATAATCAATAAAATATATCGAAGTTATCCAGTTAAACACATGAAGATGCAGATACATCATAGAAGAAAAAAAGCATGGACAACCCTCACAGTCATCCATGCCCATCTATTTCGTATCTGATCTATTCAGTTATTATTAATTATATTTTGTTATGGTGAAATTGGTGTTTTCCAATTTCACATCATCATTCCTATTTCAACTTCGTATAACCGTAAGCTGCGCTATTGCCCAACTGCTCTTCGATGCGGATAAGCTGGTTGTACTTAGCCATACGGTCGGTACGGCTCATAGAACCTGTCTTAATCTGACCAGAGTTTGTTGCTACGGCAATATCAGCAATTGTTGTATCCTCGGTTTCACCAGAACGATGGGAAGTAACGGTGGTGTAACCATGACGGTGAGCCATCTCGATAGCATCCAGTGTCTCGGTAAGAGAACCAATCTGGTTCACCTTGATGAGGATAGAGTTGGCAGCACCCATCTTGATGCCCTTCTCCAGGAACTTCACGTTGGTAACAAAGAGGTCGTCACCTACCAACTGGCAACGATCGCCGATGGCAGCAGTCAACTTCACCCAGTTGTCCCAATCGTTCTCGTCAAGGCCATCCTCGATTGAATCGATAGGATATTTGGTAATCAGTTCTTCCAGGAACTTGATCTGCTCAGCAGCAGTCAGTTTTTTACCATTAGGATCCTTCTTCTTGCCATCCTTCAACTGGCGGTAATCGTAGTACCACTCACCATTTTCCTGAACGGCAAACTCGCTGGCAGCACAGTCCATGGCAATCTTCACGTCCTTTCCTGGCTCATAACCGGCATCCTTGATAGCCTGGCAGATGCTGTCGAGCGCATTCTCTATACCATCGAGTGCAGGAGCAAAACCGCCCTCATCACCTACGGCAGTAGAAAGACCGCGGCTCTTCAGGAGCTTAGCCAAGGCATGGAACACCTCAGCACCCATACGGATAGCCTCCTTCTCGGAAGGAGCACCCACAGGACGGATCATAAATTCCTGGAAGGCGATAGGCGCATCAGAGTGAGCACCACCATTGATGATATTCATCATAGGAACAGGAAGAGTGTAAGTATTGCAACCGCCGATATAGCGATACAATGGAATATGGAGATACTCAGCAGCAGCATGAGCCACAGCCAAAGAAACACCGAGGATGGCGTTGGCACCCAGATTAGACTTGGTCTTGGTACCGTCGAGTTCCAACATCTTATAATCGATGGCACGCTGCTCCAAGGCTGAAAAACCTACCAAAGCAGGAGCAATTACCTGATTCACGTTCTCCACAGCCTTCAAGACGCCCTTGCCGCCATAGCGGCTCTTGTCGCCATCACGAAGTTCCAAAGCCTCGTTCTCGCCAGTTGATGCACCAGAAGGAACCGATGCACGACCTACGACACCTGACTTCAAAGAAACTTCAACCTCTACTGTTGGATTGCCACGAGAATCCAAGATTTCTCTTGCATGAACATTTTCGATAATCATAATACTATAATACTTTTAATTACGTTAAACATTTTTTCCGAGTGCAAATTTAGGTATTATCTGACAAATCTCCAAATTTCGGGCATCATCAAAAGTAGGTATCGCCCGAAAATACCTACATATAGGTAAGGAGAGGCATGGAAATTTGAGATGCTACCAAATTGTCATTTTATTTTAATTTTATCAATCAGTCCTTCGAAATCCTCCTTTTGCATAGCACCCATCTGCACAGATGGTTTGCCTTTCACGGGGATGAAGAGGAAGGTAGGAATGCTGCTGATACCGAAAACAGAAGCAAGTTCGGTCTCCTGGTCGATATCCACCTTATAGAAATCTATCTTGCCGGCATATTTCCCGGCGAGAGATTCCACTACGGGAGCCATCATCTTGCAAGGACCACACCAGGTGGTATAGAAATCGATGACGGCAGGACGGGAACCGGCAAAGACCCACTCATCCGGATGAGCCTCGTAATCCATAATCTTTTTTCTGAAATCAGATGTGGTGAGATATTGCACCTTGGCAGTTTCAGTTTTCTCTGTTTTCCCTACAGCCGTTTGAGGAGAAACAGCAGGTGCTTTCCTGTTCTGAGAACAAGAAACAAGAAATGGTAGAAATAAAATAGCTGCTAATATGATTTTCTTCATAGTTTTTCGTTGTTTTAATTTGAGAAGGTATGCCATTAGTCTATTACACACCCTCTTATTACAATTAATCACTATACACTAATCACTACTCCTAATCCTTCAAAGAATAAGTAACGGTAGTAACAACCCTTACCTTTTTAATATATGGAGTGTTGGAATCGCGGTCTTCAATAGAGAACTGGCCCTGGTCGGCATTCATAATCTTGTCTATCTTACTCTTGCTGTTCTCAGCAAACTGGGTAGCAGTCTGCTCAGCATTCTCTATCGCCTCCTGCATCATCTTAGGTTTCATCTGACGGAAGGCAACATACTCATACTTCACCGGATTCTCGTAACCACCATCCACAATGGCAACACCTTTCTGAAGCAGATTACCCTGACGGGCAATGATACTGCGAACCAGTTTCACATTCTTCGATGTAACCGTGATGATGGAAGTAATGTTATAACGATAGCCCTGTCGGTTCTCGCCATACCGTTCAGCATTGAGGTCGATGACCACAGGCGCATTCACGTTGATTTCATTAGTCTTTACACCATTCTCCACCAGGAAGTTTCTGATGGTTCTTGTGGTGGCATTGATTTTTTGATAGAGTTCAGGCAGGTCATTGCCTATTTCCTTGGAAACGATAGGCCACGTCACCTTATCAGCCTCCACCTCCTTTTCGGCAAGGCCTTTCACTACAACCTTTCGATCATTACTAATCACACTTTCAAGTCCCGACTTGATACAAAATCCAAGCACGATGATGCCGATGGTTAAAATCACGGCTTGCTTAATACCAGAATTGATGTTCATAATTAGTCCTCCATTATTAAGTTGTTAAAATTGAATTTCCATTCTATCTCAGATTGAGTTGCAATTTGAGTTTTCAAAGATACAATAAAAATATAGAAAAACGACACTTTATAATGATAAAATATGCTAAAACAGCCCATATCAACCCATAAGCACCATTTTTTCTGCCCAAAAGCTTGCATATATTACCAAAAAAAACTATCTTTGCAAAAGATAGGCTGCACCTCAGCAAAATATTTCTAACCCAAAAACAATAAAATGGATTACAACATGATTGGGACCGCATGGTCGTTACTGCCTCCTATCGTCGCCATTGCTCTGGCGCTGAAGACGAAGGAGGTCTATTCTTCTCTTTTTATCGGTATCATACTGGGTGCCGTTCAATATTGCATTTCGATGGGAACAGGTTTCGACGGATTCCTCGTTCACCTGACAAACCACACTGTAGGTGAAGGCGATGATGCCAAGGCATACGGTTTGATACATTGCCTCTCCGACCCATGGAACGTGGGCATTCTAGTATTTCTGGTGGTATTAGGCAGCATCGTTTCATTGATGAACAAGGCGGGTGGTTCGGCTGCTTTCGGCCGTTGGGCTTCCAAGCACGTACACTCGAAGGTTGGCGTACAGATTGCCACCATCCTGCTCGGCATTCTTATATTCATCGATGATTACTTCAACTGCCTTACCGTGGGTTCGGTGATGCGCCCTATCGCAGTGCGCAACGGTGTTACCAAGGAGAAGCTGGCTTATCTCATCGATTCTACAGCCGCACCGGTCTGCATCATCTCCCCTATCTCGAGTTGGGCAGCTGCGGTATCGGGCTTCGTATCAGGAGGTGAGAACGGACTGGCACTTTTCTGCAAGGCGATACCTTTTAATTTCTACGCATTCTTTACCATCCTCTTTATGTTTGGCATCGTGATACTGGGCTTCGACTTCAAGGCGATGAGCAAGTATGATGCAAGACTGAAGGAATGGTACGAGCGAACCAATGGCGGGAAGCTCGATGAGGTGAGCGATACCAAACTGCAGATTGTTGAGCATGGTGTGGGAGCCAAACAGGAAGAGGATTCCAAGAACAAGGGAACCGTGAGCGACCTGGTGATACCAATCATCATGCTGATTATCTTCTGCATGGCGGGCATGGTATATTCGGGCGGATTCTTCGATGCCGATAATGCCAACTATCTCAACTTTGTGGATTCCTTTGCTGCGAGCAATGCCTCTGTAGGCTTGGTAATCGGTTCATTGGCAGCCCTGATTCTTACCATCATGATGTTTACCATTCGCAAGACCTTGCCTTTCGATGAGGCGATGAGTAGTCTCATCAAGGGTTTTGAGGCGATGGTACCAGCCATTCTGATTCTTACTTTGGCATGGACGCTGAAGAGTATGACCGACTCGCTGGGTGCGGCAGAATATGTATCATCGGTTGTAGCGAGCAGTGCCTCAGAACTTCAGATGCTTCTTCCGGGCATCATCTTCCTGGTAGCAGGCTTCCTGGCATTTGCAACGGGCACCTCATGGGGAACCTTCGGTATTCTGATTCCTATCTGCATCGCCGTATTCCCAGGTGCTGACCCATTGCGCATCATTTCTATCTCGGCATGTATGGCTGGTGCGGTATGTGGCGACCATATCTCTCCTATCAGCGATACCACCATCATGGCGAGTGCGGGAGCGGAATGCAAGCATGTACATCATGTATCATCACAGTTGCCTTACGCCCTGACTGTAGCCTGTGTGAGTTTCCTAACCTTCGTTGTAGCGGGATTCACTCATACGCTGGGTATGGTAACGAGTGCCATCATCTCGTGGATATTCGGTGTTGCCATGCTTGGTTTTGCTTTATTTTATTTAAATAAGCGCCAAAAAGGTAAATAGTTCTTAATTTATTTGTATATTTGAAATATTTTCAATATCTTTGCATAAGAAAAGCTGTACTCGGCAATTTGAAAGCAAGCTTTCATTGCGCTCGTTTGCATTTTCTTTGTACAAGAATTTAATAAAGAACATATTAACAACTTAATACAGAATACATTATGAAGGAATTAAAAGGAACAAAGACAGAGAAGAACCTCCAGGAGGCTTTCGCTGGTGAGTCACAGGCTCGTAACAAATATACCTATTTTGCAAGCAAAGCAAAGAAAGACGGTTTTGTACAGATAGCTAATATCTTTGAGGAGACAGCTGCTAACGAGAAGGAGCACGCTAAGTTGTGGTTCAAGTATCTGGAGGGCGGTGCTATCCAGGATACAGAGAAGAACCTGGAAGCTGCTGCCAATGGTGAGCACGATGAGTGGACCGATATGTATCCACGCATGGCAAAGGAGGCTCGCGAAGAGGGTTTCGAGGAGATTGCTGCTAAGTTTGAGATGGTTGCTGAAATCGAGAAGCACCACGAGGAGCGTTATCGCAAGCTCTTGAAGAACGTACAGGACAAGCTCGTCTTCTCTCGTGACGGCGACTGCATCTGGCAGTGCTCTAACTGCGGACATATCGTAGTAGGCAAGAAGGCTCCTGAGGTTTGCCCAGTCTGCAACCACCCACAGAGCTACTTCCAGATTGAAGCACAGAATTACTAATTCTTGCTTGAGACGAAATATCTAACAGAACATATATAAATAAGAGAGGGTGTGTCATGGCCTTATGACACACCCTCTTTTTTATGATTTAGCTTGAACCATTTCCAACATGATTTCTATCAACCTTGGAACACCATACTGTTCTACCTCGTCCTCTTTCACCCAGATATAATCATCAGGGAGCAGGGGGCGGGTTTCTGTTTCCTGCAGATAGAAGTCGGCAAGGAGGATGCGATGGGTAAGTACATGCTTCACATCCTTAGCCAGGAGAAGAGGATTATGGACAAAGGCAGGCAGTTGCGGAGCATCTGATGCGTTATATAGTTCCCACAATCCTTGCCAGATATCACCCTCACCGCGACGGTGGATAGCCACTTCGCCTTTACACCTTATATATATATAGGAGAGATGGCGCGTTTTCACCTTCAGTGTCTTGTTCTTCACCGGCAACTCCTCTACCCTTCCTGTTCTCAACGCCTCACAGGTTTCGGCAAGCGGACAGACAAGACATTTTGGAGATTGAGGAGTGCACTGGATAGCTCCGAAATCCATCATACCCTGGTTATAGGCAGCAACAGGCGATAATGCTGTATCAGAAAGTTGCTGAGCAGACGAAGCAGGCAAGAGTGATTGAGCCAACGCAGCAAACTCTTTTTTTCCCTGCGTTGAGTTGATAGGAATATCTATTCCGAAGTAACGTGAAAGAACCCGGTACACATTGCCATCTACTACTGCCGCCGGAATATCAAAGGCAAAAGAACCGATGGCTGCTGCAGTATAATCGCCCACCCCTTTCAGGGCTTTGATACCTTCAAGTGTATCAGGGAAATGACCGAGCTCTACTATCTGTCTGGCAGCAGTATGAAGGTTGCGGGCTCGCGAGTAATACCCCAATCCCTGCCAGAGTTTCAAGACATCATCCTCGCTGGCAGCAGCCAAGTCTTCAACCTTGGGATAGGTCTTCATGAACCGCTCCCAATATTCCCATCCCTGTGCGATGCGGGTTTGCTGAAGGATGATTTCGCTCAGCCAGATGGCATAAGGATCCTTGGTTTCGCGCCAAGGCAAATCCCTACCATTCTCACGAAACCAATGGATAATGACAGCCGAAAAACTATTCATAAAATTCAATGTTCAAATCTCAATGTTCAAAGTAATCACTGTTCCGGATATTGCTCGTAAATCTTCAGACCGAACTCATTCGCCAAGGCATAGGCATGCTCCATGATATCGGCGAGAATGTGCTCGTAATTCACCCATACCTTATCCTTAATGAAGAAATAGAACTCGATAGGGAGACCGCATTGCGTGGCTTCCATGTGGCGCACCATCAATGTGAGATCGGTATTGACCTCCGGACGCTGGCGCAGATACTTCTCCATAAATTTACGGTAAAGCTGGAGATTGGTAGGGGCAAGGGCTGCAGGATTCTTTAAATCCTCAATATCCTTCCCTTCTTGTATATCTTTATCTATCGCCTTCTGCAACGACTCCTTCAACTTAAACGAATCTTCGGTGGCGAAATGCTTGGCAAGCAGATTACGTTTTAATGTCTCATCCACCAGACGGACACTACGGAAATCGAAGTAAACCACGCGCTTCACTCTTCGTCCACCACTCTTCTGCATACCAATCCAATTCTGGAACGAACCATTCACCAGGGTAATAGGCGAAATGGTAACGATTGTGTTATCAAAGTTGCGCACCTTCACGGTCGTGAGTGACATATCCTCAACGATACCATTGGCATCTACCGACTTCACCGTAATCCAGTCGCCCTTATGCAACATATCATTGCTGGTAAGACGCACACCAGCCGCCAATCCCGTGATGGTATCCTTAAAGACCAGCATCAGGACTGCCGAGGTAGCACCCAAACCGGCAAAGAGGGTCATCGGGTTCTTGCCCAACAGGATGGCAACCACCACCACGCCAGCCACAAAGAGCATCAATACCTTGAGAACACCGCAGAAAGTATGGAAATACTGCTGAGCCGACGAGCGTCGTTCCTGAGAATCCTCCAATCCTTTGAAAGACCCGATGAAGACCAGAGCCGTACGCACCGACATCACCACGATATAGATGCCCGTAACCCGCTCCAATATCTCCTTGAATATCGGATACTCCAGATAAATCAGCGGCATGAGCGACCATATCACCACAGCCGGCACAATATGGCAAGCCGAGGTGAGCACCTTCTTGTTCAGCAGAATATCATCCCAAGCTATAACCGTCTTATCAGTAATCTTACTGATGAGCGGAACCAGTATCTTGCGACACAGGAAATCGCTCAATATTGCCAAGAGGATGGCAGTAATGGTGAGCAAGATATGGCGCAGCATCGGCACGAAATCACCAGTGACTCCTGCCCATGTTATCATTTCATCTACAAACTTACGAATTTCCTCCATAAAACTATTAACTATCAACTATAAACTATCAACTAACGCTCACGGTTGGCAGAGCAAAGTACATACTTTATCTGCAAAGTGTCTGGCATTATTGCCATGCATGATACCATTGTTAATGATGGCGAAACAGAGTTCATGACCATTGGCTGCGGTACAGTAACCCGCCAATGAGATGATGCCCGTCAGCGTACCCGTCTTCGCTTTCACATTGCCATGCACAAAACTGTTTTTCATACGCTTTTTCAAGGTACCGTCAACCCCACCGATAGGCAGCGAATGCTTCAGATGGTCCATGATATTACCGTTAAGATAAGCATAACGCAGCAGTTTCACCTCCAGTTCGGCACTGAGATAATTATAGAGCGAAAGTCCCGAGCCGTCAGCCAGTTTATATCTTGCCGGATCGAGTCCTATCTTACGGATAAGCTGTCTTTCCACATTCCGGGCACTCTTGGCACTCGCCCATTTATTTCCCGTAGAAGCCGCAATCTGATAATACATGCTCTCGGCATAGAGATTATCACTCTCCTTCATCATCTTGTGCAGAATCTGATCCATCGTATGGAATCGGGTACAGACCGTAAAGGCACTCGCAGGGCAAGTCTTCTCTGAAGCCCCAAAGCAGGAATATTCGATGCCCTCCTCACGGAGCTTGGCAAGAAACTTATCCATAAAGATATCCTTGCGCTGGAACACCAGTGGCGAAAGCACCGGATTGTCATCATCCCAGCACCAGCCTTCACCCAACAGGTCGGCATCCTTCAAAGAGCGGTCGGCATAGATGCTGCCACGGATGGTGTCAACACCCATATCCTTCAGACTATTGACAAATGCCGACATATCATCGCTGTTGAAACGGGGATCCATGCCGCCTATACAATAGACATCACCCGTCAACACCCCATTCTCAATGGTACCGGTATATTTCAGAGTGGTTTTAAACTGGTAAGAACCGCCCAACTTATCGAGCGCCGTAATGGCAGTCAGGAGCTTCATCGTACTTGCCGGACGCATCAGCTGTCGTTCATTTCTCTGATAGATACAAGAGTCAGCAGACAGGTCCCAGACCATCAGTCCTACCTGTGATGTTTCGAACATCTTGCTCTCAAGGAGTTTATCAATACCCACCTTCACCGATTCGGGCCAAGGCAATTCCTGAGTCAGCGTATCCGCTGTCAGGGAATCAACGAGTGTAGAATCGGAAACATCCTTCTCATCAACCGTTTCTATTCCCTCATCTTCAATCACATTCTGGGCCTGCACCGGTACAGAGATCCATACCATCATCAGACCCAACAGCATATATATTATCTTTTTCATCACAATCAGTTCACCGGAACATAAAAGAAATTATTTATTTTTGATTCTCTCCATAAACGCCTCTTCATTATCCGGCTGAACGGTCACAATATTCTTATGTCCGTATTCGATGACCACACAATGGTCTAATCCGAAGAAAGTCTTGGCTATGTGTACATCAATGACATCACATAGCGGCACATTTCTGTTGGAAGAGAACCTGCCCTCATTGATGATGAGATATTCCATCTTCTCATCCAGGTCTATCGGTTTTACCATCTTGAAGGTATAGGTTGTATTCAGTATGCGCTCAATCATGCCCACGATGATGATAGCCACAAAGATGCCGATGATAGCCAGTTTGACCCAGAAGAAGTAGAGAGCCAGAATTGCGAACACCGCCACACCGATACGTGCCGTCAGCGTAAAGCGCTTATGAAAAGTTCTATCTGCCATAACTTTGATTTATTACCTTATATTATTGTCGTTTTTACGACCGTTTGATAGTCTAAAAGACTATATAACCTTAAATTTCGCTGCAAAATTACAAAAAATCCCTCTCTTATTACTCATTTTAAAGATTAATTATTACTTTTGCAACGAATTAAGAATTAATTCTGAGAGAATGGGGTTGTTTTATAGATAAAAACACCTGTTCTTAATATTGAAATTAGATAAGAATAAACTCAATGGTTTATAAGTATGATTTTCTGATTATCGGCTCAGGAGTTGCCGGTATGAGTTACGCCCTGAAAGTAGCCAGAGCGCATAAAGGTAAGGTGTGTATGATTTGCAAGACCTCGCTCGACGAGGCTAACACGTCATTCGCACAAGGTGGTGTGGCGTCAGTTACCAACTTGGAAGTGGATAACTTCGACAAGCACATACAGGATACTATGATTGCTGGTGATTATATCAGCGATTATAAAGCAGTGAAGCAGGTTGTCACTATGGCACCGGAGCAGATCAAGGAGCTCGTGCAGTGGGGCGTCAACTTCGATAAGCAGCAGGACGGCAAGTTCGACCTACACCGTGAGGGCGGTCACAGCGAGTTCCGCATCCTTCATCATGCAGATGATACGGGTGCAGAAATCCAGCGCGGTCTGATGGAGGCTGTGCGCAACTGTCCGGATATCGATATCAAGGAAAATCATTTCGCCGTGGAGATTATCACTCAGCACCACTTGGGTGCCCGTGTTACTCGCCGCACTCCTTATATCAACTGTTACGGTGCATACGTATTGAATCCTGATACCCAGAAGGTAGATACCTATCTGAGTAAGGTTACCGTGATGTGTACCGGTGGATGTGGTGCCGTTTATCAGACTACCACCAACCCTGTGATTGCCACTGGCGATGGTGAGGCGATGGTATACCGTGCCAAGGGAACTGTAGCCGACATGGAGTTTGTCCAGTTCCACCCAACCGCTCTTTATCATCCGGGCGAAACCCATCCTGCCTTCCTCATCACCGAGGCTATGCGTGGTTATGGCGGCATCTTGCGTCTGCCTAACGGCGAAAGTTTCATGGAGAAATATGATAAACGATTGAGTCTGGCTCCTCGTGACATCGTGGCTCGTGCCATCGATAAGGAGATGAAGATTCACGGATTGGATCATGTCTGTCTCGATGTAACCCATAAGAATCCAGAGGAGACCAAGCGTCACTTCCCTAATATCTACGCCAAGTGTCTGAGCATCGGCATCGACATCACCAAGGAGTATATCCCTGTTCGTCCTGCCGCTCACTATATGTGTGGTGGTATCAAGGTTGATTTGAACGGCTGTTCAAGCATCAACCGTCTCTATGCTCTGGGCGAGTGTTCATGCACCGGTCTGCATGGCGGTAACCGTCTTGCCAGCAACTCGCTCATCGAGGCTGTGGTTTATGCCGAGACTGCTGCCAAGCACAGTATTGAACATGTAGATGAGTACGACTTCAATGAGAAGGTACCAGCATGGAATGATGAAGGTACTTTGACCAACGAAGAGAAGGTGCTGATTACACAGAGCGTGAAAGAGGTGGGCGAATGCATGAGCAACTATGTAGGCATCGTGCGCAGCGATATCCGTCTGAAGCGAGCATGGGACCGCCTCGATCTTCTCTACGAAGAGACAGAAAACCTCTTCAAGCGTGTAAAGGTAAGCAAGGAACTCTGCGAGCTCCGCAACATGATCAACGTGGGTTATCTCATCACCCGCATGGCGATAGAACGCAAGGAGAGCCGTGGTCTCCACTATACCATCGACTACCCTGTTCATGCTTACGACAAGAAGTAATCAAGAATTATCAGAATATTAAAAAGCTCGGATGCTTGTGATGCATCCGAGCTTTTTTTATTTTCAAGAATTTGAGAATTAGAGAATTTTCTTTCTACCATTGATTCTAGAAAATTTTCTTTTTATCTCGTCAGCGAGAACTTGATGCTCAGGCCGAAATCCTGTGTGGTGGTAGGATAACTGCTGCTCGACAGGAGCGGGGTGTTGGTCTGACGGTCATAATAGAAACTCATGGTAAGGAGTTTGCTGAAGGTATAATCGGCAGAGAAACTCAGTTTCAGAGCATTGTTGCCGCTGCTGGCACTGCTTACCATTGAGGCAATATCACGAACGATGGCTGCCTGCTTGCGGAAACTGAAGTCAAGACGTAGATTCAGGTCATGGTTGGTACCATTCTGAACCGTCTTGGTGGTCGACGCATTCTTATTGGCTGCATTCTTGTTGCCGCCCTTCGACTTGGAACGGGAGGCCTTGGCGCCCCAACCGAAAACATCGAAGTTGTTGATGCGGTAACCCATACCGATTACCCAGTCCTTACTCAATGCCTCGTTCAGCTGCACACTCGTCATACTGAGGTTCAATACACGGGTCTGGCGATATTCTGCCTTCACCGTCATATTATTGTTGAATGTGACATCCATACCCAATAATGGCGAGAACGACTCGTTGATACTTACCTGCGAAATGTTGAACATGCTACTTGGAGATGGATTGCCCGTAGTGGCATCACTCACGAAGCCGAGACCGTTCATATACTCCTGGAAAGTGCTGTAACTGTTGTAGCTGCCAACCGCAAAGACGCTTTTGTAAGAGTGGTTGATGTTGACACTCTTGAAGTGCTCGTTGAACCAAGGCAGACGTCCCAGTCCGCTGTAACGGATGGTCCAGTTTGGCAACATCCGGCTCAATGCCGGGAATACCGAAAGCGAATTGCCACCCATCGAGGTATAAGCCTTGAGGAAGGCAGGAATCATGACATCGCTGCTATACTGGTTGACCGGCGTGCGGGAAGCATCAAACTTGCCGCCAGCCAGAGCCGAACCTGTCGGATAAACGGTACCTGCATACTGCGCCTCTACCCTATCTCTGAAACCAGCCAGCGAGTTGACAAACTTCTCGAAGGTCTTGCTGCGATAACCCGAATTGGCATTGCCCATTCCCTCGAAAGCCGACCCCAGCGAGATGGTAGTCATCTGGAAGGCTCCACTCTGGGTAGTTGGCGTTCCTTCATACATATACTGTATGCTCTTCTGCGTGGTCTTGGTACGTGTGGCTGAGAGATCAATCTTGAAATCCTTGATAGGCTCCAGGGTGGCACGCAACGTAAGATTATCCGTTCTGCTGGTAGTAGCAGGTGTTGCGATACTGTCGTTGCAGAGCAGCCAGTCGTTGTTTCTAGCCTTCTTGATATAATCGTCGCCAACCATACCGAAGGCGAAGTCAAGACCCGGTGCCATCTGTCCCACCTTCTTCTGTCCGAAGGCATCACCCACACTAGGCAAGAAGCCCGGCAGGGTGAGCTGATAGCTGCTGCGATAGTTGATGCTCACATTGCGCACCATCATTGCCAGGCGACTAGCCAACTGCAATCCCTTATACCATTTCTTATCATCAAGCGGTTCCTTAGCCAGTACGGAGAGTTTCACCTTCATGGCAGTATCTACCTTTGAGATGATTCTGATCTGGTTATTATCCACCTTTTTATATTTAAGCGGGAACACTTTGCCGTCTTCCGTCTTGGCATTCACAATCAGTCGCTTGGTATTCTTACCGTGGCGTATCTTGAATGTGGTATCAGGCAGGAGGGTGATTTCCCGTTCGAAGGCACGCTTGTTCTTAGGCAGCGCCTTCTTCGGATCAGCCGCCTGTTCCTTTTCTTCCTGCTTTTTTTTCTTTTTTTCCTGCTTCTTGCGCTGCATCTGTGCCCTGCTCTGGGTGCGGTCAAACTTATCGTTTACCTTCTTCAGGAAAGGCACATGGTTGTAGAGTTTCACCAGGTTGAAGTTTCCGTTCAATGTCAGCTCGCGCTGGGTATTGATGGTATTTCCATACGAGTTGCCCTCCTCATCCTCTGTACCGCGCTCCCAAGAATAGTTGGCATTGTAAGAGGCATCGCTGTTCACCCAGTCGAAGACAGGCAGCAGATTGAGAGGCAACCTATAAGATGCCTGGAAATTCTGACTATAGTCGAGCGGTGCACCCCAGTGGCGGATGCTGGTCCATACGGAGTCCTTCCAGGCATGATACTGGTCGGCATAAAGATCCTTGTTGACCGGTGTATAAGGTTCCTCTATCTGTGCATGGGTAGCACTCTGGAAGTTCATGTGCAGGTTCTTGGTCAGATCCCAGTTGATGGAGAACTCACGGTTCCAGAGGAACTGCTCACTGAAGGTGAGCGGCAACTTAGAGTCTACTCCGGCAGTTCCACTCATCAGGGTTTCCATATCGCGCTCCTGCAATTCGTAGTAGTCGCGCGTCATCTCGGTATTGAAGGCTATGTTCTGCGGCAGCCAGTTCAGTCCGAAACGTTTCAGTATGTCGAGCCACTTACTCTTGTTCTTCAGTCCCTTGAATGGTTCCCATGCCTTATAAACCGGGCTCCACGAATAATCCAGGGCTCCTCGCCAGTTGTCCTTACGCTCATACATCGTCGTTTCACCCGTAGTATACTGATGCTGATGACTGTAGGTGAATGAGAAGTTGGCTGGATCGTATGGCATCGGATGGCGCTTGGTAGCTATACCCACCCGGGCATTCGAGATGGAGAAGTTGGTCTGCGTAATCTTGGTGGCAGCGATGTTCTCGATAGAATCGCGCTCATGCTTGGAGCCGGCGGCATCGAGGGCATCCTTCAATTCCATATCGGTATCCAGCGGATTATACTTAGGAGTGGTCTTCTCCTTGGTGACACTATAATATAAAGGTATGCTCACCTTCGCCTTGTCAGGGAAGAACTTACCCATTTCGAGCGATGTGGTCACACTGTAGGTACCGTAATTATCGGTAGTGCGACTTGCCACGCCATCTTCCAGACCGCCGAATCCCTCGCTGATGTATCTGCCGGTGGCATTTACGCTACCCAGATCGGAGAGTTGTACGTTGAGGTTGGCATTGGCAGCCCAACCACCCGAATTATTATGTTCCTTGAGTCGGAGTTCGTTTATCCATACCTCACCACTCTTGATGTCGGCAGAATTGTTTCTCACACCCAGCATCATGGTCTTCACTTCGCCGAGACTCGGATTACCCACGATGGTAATCTTGTTCTGCGGATGTTCTGCATCCATCATGGAATAAGGAGCGAGATAAGAAGCCACACCCTGTGCCTTCGCCTTGTTGCGGTTTTTCTTCAATGCCGTAAAGACACTCAGCGGCACATCGAGCATATTCACCTCAGGCCATACCGCCTTACAGTCGGCAAGCACATAGCGGTTGTAGTTGGAGCGTGGCTCGGTGAGTTTCAGTGGGATTTCATACTCGTAGTAATTGTTCTTATAATCACTACCCAGACGGATGAAGACTGAGAGATCACCATCCTGCAGACGGGTGGTATTCTGCTCCAGGGCATTGGCATGGGCAAACATCTGGATGCGCTTGTACTGGCGCAGATCAAGGGTAGAATTCTTGTAAACCGCCTTCGCCTCGCCTGTGCTCATATTCTTGACCACCAGACTCAACGCTTGCTCGTTCGCCTCAACCAACTGAGGCTGACTAGGATCCTGTTCGCGCTTGATACCCGGAGGCAAGACATAGTTGACCGGTGTCTTCTCGCCGTTCTCTTCCAGACTCACACTGCTTGCATCGAGGGTTCCGCCACTGGCTGCGCCGAGCGGCTGATCATAGGTACGCCACTTGCCCATCACGAGGTCGAAGGTACCGAAACGCAGCACGATAGGTTTCTTGAAACCGGTGAGGAACATACGCATGAAGCGGATGCTGGAGAAATCGTTGATGTTGCCCTGACGGCTCTCAAACTCATCGATAGGTATGCGGAACTGATACCAGGTAACGGTAGACTTGGTATTATCACGCCAGGTCTGGCTGTATTCACGCTTATCTACAATATGATTATTACCCACCACGAGATCTTCCGGACGGATGCTGACACGGTACTGGAAGTATTTCTCATATTCGTTGAGCGTATAATCCTGGTTGATATCCTCGACATCCGGCGTTGACTTATAAGAAGTATCATAGCTCTCAGAACGGCTGTCGCTGTCAGGCGAGTTGCCCTGAGGATTGTTGATATATTTATATCTCTGCAGGATTGGAGCACGCATCTCATCCCAGTCGGAACCGCGGAAATAGTGGTAGTCATCACGTGCCGGATCGGCAAAGATGCTGTCGAACACCGCCTGGTTCACCTTACCCTGAATCTGGTCGAGATAAGCACTCTTGTAGAATTCCTGCTCCTCGGCATCAGTCAGTCCGTTGAAACCCACATCCTGCAAGGCTCTGCTGCCACTGGTGGTAGCAAAGGCATAGGTCACGGTGCTCTGGGTAGGAATCTTACCCCACTGGGTATAGGTGTAGCTCTTGCTGCCATCTACCGGCATGCCACTCTCATAGAATTTCTTGCCATCACGCAGGATATCCTCGCTCACCTCGCCCAGGTTGATGTAGAAATCGCCACCATAATCGGCAGCATCAGCCTCTTCGCGGGAATAGATGAACGGATCGAGCATCCAGAACTCGATGTATTCGATGTTTGCCTGCTCGAAATCGTTGGTATCCAGTTTACGCATCATTCCGCCCCAGTTGCGCTGCGGATTCTGCAGGGTTCCGTCAGCCTGCAAATCTGTTACATTGAAGTTGTATGATCCCGGCTCACTTGGATAGTAAGCCAGATTGAGTACATTCAGGGTATTGGTAGCGCCCTGATAACTGCTCTGGTCGCGCAATGGGAAGAGCTCCTTGGTATAGACCTCGCGGACATAATGGTTACTCAACTGCTTGAGGTCGCCCTTGATATGTCCCGGAGTGAGCGAACTTCCACGGCGGGTGAACAGCGGATCGATGGTATACCAGGCTAGGCGCGAACGGTGGAAACCGCTGCTCAGACCGGTCTTATCGCTGTAATCGTCCTTGAAATTGAGCGAAGGCACACTGGATATAAACCAGGAGGTAGGAGTCGTTACATCGATGGTGGTCTTCGTACCCTCGAAGTCATCGATATAAGATGCATTGTCCTGTGTGCCACCTGCCTCACCGGCAATGAGCTGGGCAAATTCTCCTGTAAAGGATATCTGCGATGGCTGGGTGAGGTGCAGGAATGGTATCTTGTCAAGCACATTGGTGAGCCACTGACTCTCCTTGCGCCAGTTGAGATTGATGCCCCAAAGGGTGTTCTTCAGCGGTTCGGAGCCCATGGATACCTTGGTGGTAAGCGCCTGTTCGGAGAGGTGCTGGATAGTACCGCTCAACTGGAAGTTCTTGGTAAAATCATACTCCCAGTTCAGTCCGAACATCGTTTTTCGCGTTTGTCCGAAATCGGTATTACTCTCCAGAGAAACGTTGACAGCCGTACCGGCATCAATGATGCTCTGGTTCAGGATGGTCACCTCACCGGCACTGTAATCTACCGAATAGTCGGTGCCCTCTTTCAGGGTGATACCGCCTGCCGTAACGACCACCGAGCCCTGTGGCACATTGTAGGCATCGAGCGAGATGACATTGGCTGCAGAGCCCTTGAACTGTCCCACAATCTGATACTTGTTCTTTTCGGCTATCTGCTTGGCTACGGTCTTCGTACTGTCATAAAGTTCGGTAAAGGCATACTTTTCAGCCTTGTCGGCAGCCACGCCCCGCTTGACCAGATAATCACGCATATAACTGCCGAAAGGCTCTACCTTCGGAATGAACACGCGTCCGTTAGAGATGGTATAGCCTTCTACATAATCGAAATATCCATTACTGTGTGCCTTGTTGTTGTTATCCAGACGGTCGGCGCCCAGCACACGGATGATAGGCTGCTTCTTCACCTGCTGCTCAGGGATATAACTGAGATATACGCCGGTGGTATCGCTCTGGTATTTCACATCCAGGCGGAACTTCTCCTTCTCTACGGTAGAAGCCAGATAATAAACGTTCTTCATCATCAGCCCCCAGTTGCCCTGTCGCGGATTGTTACTGGTATTTTTGAGCGATTTCACGAAGAGTGCCTGCTTGGTATCGCTGAGATCGGATGCAAACTCGCCCACCTGATAGGTAACACCTCCCGATGTATACTCATAGGCTACAGCAAGTACCTGGTCGGTCTGCAGACTGGTTTTCAATGAGATATAACCCAAAGCGGTATTGACCGTATACTCAGAAGAATTGAGCAGACGGGCACTCTCCAGTTTCTCATAATCGGCTCCACCAACCAGTCCGCCTCCATCGAGAGTGGTTGCAGCCTGGTCGATGTCACGGGCAGCAGCATATTGGCTGTTCATCGCAGCATACTCAGTATTCGCCTGGTTAGAAGGCACCTGTCCGCTCGCCGTCCACATCGGGTTGCTCAGTTTCTGGTTCTCGCCCAGGTCGGTCAGGGCTACGATGTTTCGGGTATTGGTGGTATTGCCGGTTTTGTTGGTAACCCACACCTCCACACGGTTGATGGTGATGCCCGTGGTGAGATTAGGAAGTTTCTGCATCCAGGCATCATAATGATTTCTGAAATACTGGGAGAGGAAGAAGTGGCGGTTCTCCTCATAATCGGCTACATTCAACTCGAAAGGAGTGAGCTGTACACCGCCCCTGGTAGATACGCTCTTCGATGCACTTTTCTTCTGCGAAGCCACCATCTGCAGCTTGAGTTTGCCAAACTGCATATCGGTTCTAACACCAAACAGACTGCTGGCGCCTTTGATGAGCGAAGAGTTGGAAGGGAAGGAGACATTGCCCGCCTCAACGAGTTTGATGATTTCATCTTCCTTGCCGTCGTACTTCAGTTTCATGTTCTGTGCATCGAAATCGAAGGTGGCATCGGTGTTGTAATTCAGGTTCATGTTCACCTTATCGCCCACCTTTCCGTTGACGTTGAGATTGATTTTCTCATCAAAATCCATCATCGTCGTCTTTCGGTTTCGGATAGGCAACGAAGGATTGTCGATGCTCTTCTTGTTGATACCGAACTTAAGTTCGGCAGAACCCTGTGTCTTCACTCTGATGCCACCAGGACCGAAGATTTTCTCTGCAGGTCCCAAGTCGAAGTGCATATCTGAGAAATCGAACTTCTCCTTGCCTTTTGCCTGGAAGATTTCATCGTTCTGCTTGCGGAAGTAGCTGTTGCGCTGCTGCTGTTCGGTCCATGCAAGATACTCTTTCGGAGTGAGCATGATAGGAGCCGAAAGCCAGGTTGAGCCCATGCGGTTGCCGATGATATAGCGGTCGAGGGTATCGTTGTAGACTACCTGATATTGCAGATTATCAGGACGTTTCAGGTCGAGCGGACTCTGATAGAGGTCGCTCAGGGAGTAAGGTTGGGTGCGCTGAATCTGCCAGCGGGTATGCAGCAGCGAATCGGGAATGGTATCTTCATCGAGCTGCACGGGCTGGGCTGTGCTGATATGGTTTTTCTTTTTATCGTCCTGAAGTTGAGGCAAAGCTATCGCATAGCCGAAGGTTGCCACCATCAGCCAAGCCAATAGAAAAGATATGAATCTTTGCTTCTGTTTCATCGACAAAAAACTCCTAACTTATTTGATTTGCTTCAATGCCAGTTTCACAACCTGTTCTACCGGGAGATCAGGCTGTGCCTTGAGGATATCTACTACTACCTTGGCAGATGGTGCCGGCGAGAAGCCGAGCATGGTGAGGGCGCTTACCGCCTCATCCTTTACGTCATTGTTCACCATCACCACATTGCCTCCGCTGGCTGGCAGTTCGTCAGCAATGCCGAGGCTCACGATTTTATCTTTCAAGTCGATGATGATTCGCTGTGCAGTCTTCAGTCCGATACCCTTCACGGTTTTCAGCATCTTGTCGTTACCAGTAGAGATGATTTCGCAGAGTTCGCGTGGCGAGAGTGAAGAGAGAATCATACGGGCCGTATTTCCGCCTACTCCTGAAACGGTGATGAGGAGGCGGTAGAGTTCACGTTCCTGTTTGGTAGCAAAGCCGAAAAGGGTGAAAGAGTCATCTCTTCCACCAGCCACCAGCACTTCGTGAACATAGAGTTTCACTTCCTGTTTGCCCTGAATGGCAGTATATGTATTGAGCGATATATTGAGTCCGTAGCCCACCCCCGCAGTCTCAACAATAGCCAGTGCAGGTGTCAGCTCTGTCAGATCGCCATGAATATATTCTATCATTTTCTTTTTCTCCTAATTAAATTAATATATTAATAACGTGCGAAGGGCGGGATTATTGTAATAGAATTCCATAAAATTACGTCCCGACGTAGCATGTCATACGTCCCGACGCAGAGCCAGAGACGTCGGGACGCAGCAAAAGCTACGTCCCGACGTAATTCAAAGCACATCGGGAGGTATCGGAAAGGGGATGTATGATGTTTCGCAACAAAATAACGAAACTGTAAGGCTCTTGCAGCAGAAACCTTACAAATCTCCGCTTATTCATACCTAAAAACTATGATTTTACTACTTTTTGCAACTTTTATGAGTTAAAATTCTATTAAAACGTCACGTATTTCAAGAAAAAGCTATACTTTTGCAACCGGAAATAGAATGAAGAGCGGAAAACATATCCGTTGGATGACTAAACCGCAACAAATAAAAGAAATTAAAACAACAAAATAAAAGAAATAAGACAATGAAGAAATTTAGAGCAGCCGTAGTAGGATACGGCAACATCGGTAAGTTTACTGTTGAGGCACTCGAAGCAGCTCCTGACTTTGAGATTGCAGGTATTGTACGTCGCCAGGGTGCCAAGGACAAACCAGCTGAGTTGGCAAACTATGAAGTAGTAGATGACATCACCAAGTTGAAGGATGTAGATGTTGCTATTCTCGCAACCCCTACCCGCTCTTGCCCAGAGTATGCAGAGAAGATCGTTGCCCTCGGTATCAACACCGTAGACAGCTTCGATATCCACACCAGCATCCTCGACTACCGTACCAAGCAGATGGAGAACTGTAAGAAGGCTGGCAAGATAAGCGTTATCTCTGCTGGTTGGGATCCAGGTTCTGATTCTATCGTACGTGTTCTGATGGAGAGCCTTGCACCTAAGGGATTGACATACACCAACTTCGGTCCTGGTATGAGTATGGGTCACTCAGTTTGTGTTCGTGGCAAGAAGGGCGTAAAGGAAGCGCTCTCTGTAACTATCCCATTGGGTGAGGGTATCCACCGTCGTATGGTATACGTAGAGTTGGAAGAAGGTGCCAAGCTTGAGGATGTAACAGCCGAAATCAAGGCAGATCCATACTTCGCTCATGATGAGACCCACGTATTTGCCGTAGCATCTGTAGATGATGTAAAGGATATGGGGCATGGTGTGAACCTCGTTCGCAAGGGTGTATCTGGCAAGACCCAGAACCAGCGTTTCGAGTTCAATATGAGCATCAATAATCCAGCCCTCACCGCTCAGGTATTGGTTAACGTGGCTCGTGCTTCATTCCGTCTGCAGCCAGGTTGCTACACCATGCCAGAGATTCCAGTTATCGATATGTTGCCAGGAACCCGTGAGGAAATCGTAGCAACACTCGTATAAAGACATTGAACTTTGAGGTTTGAACATTGAACTTTATGATGAGTTTAACAGGTTCAGATTCATAGTTTAGCAAATAATAAAGGCTCGCAAGAAGTTTCGATTTCTTGCGAGCCTTTTGAATATACTATATTCCAATTTATTTATGCGTCATGATATCAAGCACCATATCATCGGTAGCTCTCATCGCATCTGCACCGATGCTCGTAAGGTTGTGGATGCACTTATCCACATCATCGTCTACGATACCCTCGGCAGAGGTGACACACTTGCCTTCCATAGAAAGGAGGGCAGAAAGAAGAGCGGTGCTGACACCTGATGAAATCTTCAGGGCACAACTTGGTTTCGCTCCGTCACAAATCATACCGGTGAGATTGGCTACCATATTCTTGACAGAATTGCAGATGCGGGTATAATCGCCACCCATCAGATAGGTAATGCCGCAACTGCTGCCCGTACTGGCTACCACACAACCGCAAAGAGCTGAAAGCTTGCCTAAGCTCTGCTTGATATAGATGGCAGTCAGATGACTGAGCATCAGGGCACGGATCATTTCCTCCTCGGTATTCTCGTTCTCCAGCGCATAAACCACCACAGGATTCGTTGCACAGATGCCTTGGTTGCCGCTGCCGCTGTTACTCATCACCGGAATCATGGCACCACCCATACGGGCATCACAGGCTGAAGCGGTGCGGGAAATGATATGCGAGAAAATATTATCGCCGAAGATACCATGACTCAACGGACGGTCCATCGTCTTGCCCAGACAGTGGCCATAGTTGCCTTTGATACTCAACTCGGCAGCCTTCATATTATAGTCCCTGGTCTTGAGAATGAAAGAAATCTCATCAAGCGGAGCTGTTGTAGCAAACTCGTAAACCATCGGGAAATTGAGCTGGATGTCGTCATCAGCCTCATCGCCCACAGTACCGCCACGCTTATCGAGCACCACCTCGCCATTACGCTCAACATACACAAAATGGGTATGAGAACCGGAGATAATTGCCGTAGCCTGGTCTTCACCGGCATGACAGATGATTTCGATATAGAGTTTATCCACATCACCCTGCTTCAGTTTGATGTTGATATCCGCATCCTTGATATATTGTTTGCCCTTCTCCAGACTGTCGGGAGTAAGATCTTTCAACACTTCCAGCTGATATTCAGGTTTTCCGATGAGCGCCCCCAGCGATACGGCGATAGGCAAACCGATCATACCCGTGCCAGGAATGCCGACCCCCATCGCATTCTTGAGCATATTAGGACTCAGAAGAACTTCAATACGTTCAGGGCGCTTGCCCAATGTAGTAGCAGCCTTGGCTGTACATAGTGCCACAGCCATCGGTTCGGTACAGCCGATGGCAGGAACCACCTCTTTATTAACGAGCGCAATGATGCGCTCACGCTTACTTTTCTCTAACATAATCTATATAGCTTTTATATAAATAACGTTCTTACCATTATTTCGGGTACAAAAATACAAAAAATAAACCGTATTTCACGATATTATCGAAAAAATACGGTTTATCTTTATATAAAAGGAGCACTTTAGCCAAACTTTTCGTCTAAATATCTTATTTCGAGAATAGTTCAGCCAACTTTGCGGCCAATTCCGTACCACGGATATTCTCAGCAATACACTTACCTGTAGTACCATCTACCAGGAAGATGGCAGGAATGAACTTTACCTTATAAGAATCAGCTATACCGGCACGGTCAAGTCCGTTAGGCCAAGAAAGTTTCTCCTCAGCAAGCGCTTTCTTCCAAGCAGTTTCATTCTTATCGATAGAAACACTTACTATTTCCAGTCCCTTTCCTTTATACAGTTCATAAAGTTTCTTGAGGTTAGGAATTTCCTTGCGGCAAGGTCCACACCATGAAGCCCAGAAATCAACCAGATAATACTTCTTTCCCTTTACACAAGAAGCCATGCTCACCTTAGAACCATCAACTTGCTGGAGTTCGAACTGAGGCAAAGTCTCACCTGCAAGTCCCTTTGGATTAATCTGCTCGTTGAGCAACTTTCCATAGAAGCTATTCTTAGCTGTTTCTGAGAACGAATTCCATTCCTTGGAGTTTTCCTTGGTGAAATAGTTCAAGGTACAAAGCATGGCGAAAGGTCCCCACCAGGAATCCTTGTTGTCTGAATACAACTTTCCATAAGAAGACTCCACCGTGTCAAAGAAATTCTTCTGTTCGGTAGCCATCTCTTTTCTCTCGTCACTATCTTCCAAAGCTTTCATCTTAGCTTTATCCTTTGCCTGGTAAGCCTTGCTCTGTTCTGCAATCAATTTTTTATGCTTATCGTTTATATCCTTATACATCTTATCAAGCATATCCCTCACAGAACCGATTTTTGTCTGATATTCATCGTTCATAGCACTGCCGGAAATCTTGACATTGCTGGTATTAAAACCAGTGGTTACCCCATCATTGATGGGTTTGGCATCGAGAGACACCTGTACTTTTTCGCCACCTTTGGTCATCAGACTAAAAGTGAAAACACCGTTTCTTGGACCGACACCGATAAAACGAGCCTCTGTAACAGGGATGGTTAAAGTAAGTTTTCCACCCTTTACCACACCTTTAGCGAGAGGTTTCTCGTTACGATGGGTAGCAGCCAGGACGGCTTCCATTTCCGTACCATCAGGCACACCATTCAAGATTGCATCAATGATACACTCGTCTGCATTCTGAGCATGAGCACTCATCACAGAGATGAGCGTCAATGCCAATGAGAAAATTGTTTTTTTAAACATCATATTTGTACAATTACTAGAAAGATTTATTTTAACGTTCATTACTTCTCCACATTCTGTACGAAACTTCCGTTGCCAGGATTATCAATGGCTCCCTTAGGGAATGGGAAGGTCCAGAGATGAGAGGATGGAGCAAGACTTATCTGCTTGCCATCTATCTCTTTTGTCAGCGTGCGGGCATAGGTACCTTCAGCATTTAAGCGACGAGCATCGCCAAACGGCACAATAGAGAAGATAAGTTGATTATCCTTTGCTTGACGTACATACCGGATAGCTTCTGCCACAGAGGACGCCGATAGTGGCTGATATTTCTCTGGAAGGATATATGTCTTACGCACCTCATTGAGCACATCCATAGCATCTGTCAACTGATTCTTACGAGCCAAGCATTCAGCCTTGATAAGATACTGCTCCACGGTTCTCATACCAGCAAGATTGATATAGCCATTGGTCAACCCCTGATAATAAGTTTCTGCCCCCATCGTTCTTAGTTTCCAATTGCTCAAGAAATAAGCATCTCCCTCTTCGAATCCGGCAGCACGATTTACCGGTATCTTGAATATCGCAGATGCAGAGTTGGAACTATTATCGGCATAATTGAAATTATAACAGTCCTGGCTATCAAATCCCAATGGCGTTTTCAAAGAAGGATAAACACCCTCTTGGCCTATCACACCCTTATTATCATTATAGAATCCAACCCAATCAACCAACTTATCATTAATGGCAAGAGCCTTATCAGCAAACTCCAACGCCTTTTCATAGTTCATCATCTGAAGATAGGTACGTGCCAACATAGCATAGGCAGCTCCCTTGCCCGGATGTAGGAGCGTGGTACCCATATCTGGAAGATCAGCTACCGACGTGTTCAAATCATTCAAAATGAATTCATAGATTTCCTGAATGGTGGCCTGATGATAAGGAGCATTCTGAAGACTGCTTGTAATCAGAGGCACACTCAACTTACTGGCAGCATTTGAAGGCTCGTAGGTATCAGCATAATAATTAGCGAGATTGAAATAGTTCATCGCACGCAACACTCTGGCATATGCCATCACCTCAGCCTTTTCTTTCTCAGTACCTTCTGTTGTATTAGGCACATCTTCCAATATCAGATTGCAGGTATTGATAGTGCCATAAGCCACATAATAAGTACTCTCATCTGCAGAGTTCCAATAGGCACGATCAGTTTCCTCCTCCCAATTGTAGTTAGCCTTATACATCGGATAATAACTGGCATACGAATTGGTGAGATATTCATCATTAAGCAAATAGCACGTTTGCAAAACCGGCATGCGATGAGTACCATACTCGTAACGGAGAAAAGCCTCATAGTCGGCGAGCGACTTAGGGATGCGTTTGCCCTTTGGTTCTATATTGAGATAGTTATCGCAAGAGGCAAGTCCCATAACCATGCCCAGCAACAACACCATATATACTAATTTCTGTTTCATTTTCTTCATTATTTAAAAGTTGAGATAAATGCCTAACACATAGTTGGTGGCATTATAACCACCCAGCTGGTACTTAGCCTGTTTGGTCTTTGCCCAGAAGAACGGATTCTCCACATTAGCCTGAACACGGGCACTCTGCATATAGAGCGAACGGCACAGCGACTTTGGCAAATGATAAGCCAGAGAAATGTTGTTCAGACGAATATAACTGGCATCAAGGATATTGATATCAGAATAAAAATAAGTACTATACAAAGAAGATGCTGACAAACCACTTTCGGCAAAAACAGCCTTTGGCACATTGGTATAAGCCTCATCACCTGGTTTCTGCCAACGATTAGCAAGTCCGGCACTAGCTCCCGCAATATTGGAGATATATCCTACGCCGGAATAACTGCAAGTGAGGAAAGCAGGATTGGCATTGCGCATCTTATGACCACCCGCAAAAAGGAACTGCATACTGAAATCGAAATCCTTGTAACTGATACTGGTTCCGAAAGATCCACTATACTTAGGAGTGGTAGTACCCATGTAAGAGATGGCATCCAATGTCGTTGGCTGATTAGTTACCTTCTCACCATTCTCGTTATACACCTGTGGCAATCCTTCTTCACTCAATCCAGCCCACTTATAGCCATAGATTGCATTATATTCGTTGCCGATAATAGGATAAGCCGAAGGGTAATCCAACTGAAGAATATAAACCGGCGCCTTTACATTTACATAAGTCACCTCATTCTTATTATAAGCATAAGTCATATTGGCTCTCCATGAGAAATCCCTGGTACGCAGAACCTCACCACTCAGGGAAATTTCTACACCACGATTGTACATCTCGCCATTGTTGATGGTATAGGTGCTGTAGCCCCAACCTTCAGTAGGTACACCCATGGAAGAAGCCAGGAGGTCGGTACCCTTCTTGTCGTAATACTCTACAGTACCATTGAGCCGGTTCTTAAAGAGCGAGAAATCGATACCTATATTAAAGGTATTGGTTTTCTCCCAGCTCAGCATCGGATTGGCACGCGACTGCACATATCCCTGTGTACCTCCCACATGCCCGTTATTATTATAGCTTGCCACCATATAAGGGGCAGAATTCTTAGATACGTTACCGGCAATACCATCAGAAACACGGAGTTTCAGATAATTGACCCAATCTGCGTGGAAGAACTTCTCCTTACTGATAATCCAACTGGCACCTACCGACCAGATTGGCTTGTTCTGAAACTTCGAACTGGTTCCCCAGAGATTAGAGCGGTCCCATCGTAAACTACCAGTCAAGCTATAACGGTCATCGTAAGTATAAGCAGCATTACCATATACTGAAACATAACGGTTTACATTTTCATAAGAAGCAGACAAATCAGTCGCGGTCATAGATTTATATCCCAGCACACCCGCTATACCTTTCAACAAATCAGCATTATTCACCATACTGGATGTTAACATCTGAGAATCATAGTTAAACAGTTTGTCTCGATGCAATTCCTGCTTGTTCTGGATGGTTTCCGTGCCCAGAATAGCAGTTACGCTGTGAACATCCTTGAAAGTCTGATCAAAACTCAACTGCTGACGGAAGTTATAAGCAGAGGTATATTGGTCTGAACGAACCAGGATATCCCCATAAGGAATCACATAATTGACAGAGCCATCACCATTATCGGTTGCATACCCGTTTACCACACCCCGAACCTGCGCAGAAGCTTTATCAGCCCAGTTTTCACCACGATATGAAGCTCGTTCGTACTGGAAGGAAGCAGCATACTTCAAACAGGGCAGAATCTGTACATTCAGACGGGCAAAAGTTCGTAAAGCCAACTCCTTATTGGTGGTAATCTGACGATCCAGCTCTTCCAAAGGAGTGATATCCATATTATAAAGACCATACTTCTGATAGATAGCCAAAGTACTTGCATCATATCTCTCACTCATCGGCTTGGTATAACAAGAGCCATCAGCATTCACTAAATTATCGTATGGCAAAACAGAATATCCAGGAGAAAGGACATTGTAGTTCTGTGTCTGATCCTCACCCACCTTTAGGTAAGCACCTAAATCCAAAGAAAGCCATTTCGTGAAATGAGAAGTATTGGCAAGATTGATACCTAAACTCTGATTATTGGAATACTTATCTTCGAGGGTATTATACTTATAAGTGACCGAAGCCTTGAAGAGATTATTCACCGAGTTGTTTACAATATTCATATTATACTGCTGATACAACGGATCGCGCTTAGCATACTTCTTCATCTGGTCATAGTAGTTATAACCTTTTCCAGCCAAATCAGTCAGTTTAGCATTCATTTCTGACTCAGAGATATTGCCTGCATAATAATTCAAGATATTGCAGATACCCGCGCTCGTATAGATTTTCTGATCCAACATATTCTGAGCGTATACCTTAGCTCCATTGCCTGCAAGATTCGGATTCTGCGCAGCCCACTCCTTCTCCAAGTCAATAACAAGAGAAGAATTGGCGAGATAATCTGTATAATAAGAATAAGGATGCCAGGTAAGAGAAGCATTGAAAGAGACATTGGTCTTACCCTTAGCTGCCGTTTTCTTGGTAGTGATGACAATGACACCATTGGCAGCACGAGCACCATAGATGGAAGCAGCTGCAGCATCTTTAAGAACAGTAATACTCTCAATATCATCCATATTCAAATCAGGGATTTCCTCGATAATATCACCAGTTCCATTGCCGGTCAACTTAGTTTTCTCTACTGGAAAGCCATCAATGACATAGAGAGGAGAAGCAGAGGCATTCATCGTGGTTACGCCACGAATCATGCCGTCATTATATCCGGCAACCTCGCCAGCCAGCACAGTAGAGAGATTACCCAACCTCTTGTCTTTCAGTTCATCAGCTGTTACCTTGGTAAAAGCACCGGTTGCACGCTCCTTAGAGATTGTCTGATAACCCGTTACAACCACTTCACCAAGTATGGTCTTATTTTCAGACATTACAATCTTCACATGGTCCCTACCAGCCACCTTTACCTTCTGGTCATTCATACCGACATACGAAACCGTAACCTCATGACATCCTTTAGGAATATAAAACTCAAAATTACCATCCGTATTAGTCACGGTTCCAAAAGGACTGCCAGGCACTACAACAGAAGCGCCAATCATAGGTTCTCCATCCTCATCGGTAATTGTTCCTGAGAGGGGGCGGATGGCAGCTCCATTATCTGTAGCTTCAGCTGCAGTTTTATGTTGCAAAACCTTCTTGACGGTAATAAACTTACCACTTACTGAGTAAGTGAAAGGTTTACCCTGTAAAATCTGCTTTACGGCAGTTGAGGCAGAAGCATTCTTCAGATGAACCGTTGTGGTATAGGACTTTACGTCCTCTATCACAAAATTCACCTTATAATCCGACTCCTGCTGTACTTTTCTCAATGCAGAAGCCAAAGACTCATTAACGAGCGACATCGTGATGCCTCTCTTTGCATTCTGTGCTCCTACAGGCAATGCCATCCATAAAATCAGGACAGCAAACATGAATACACATCTTACTTCTTTCATATTTTTCTTTTTTTCGTTAATACTATAATAAAAATACGTTTCTGACAGCGAATCGGTAACATCTACTTTCAAAAAATAATGAAAAAAGTTTATTTTCTTACAAATAAAACTAAAACATCGGCATTTTCAGGAATTATAATTTCCCAGAAATGCCGATGTGACGATACATCAAGATTTACTTAAATACCTTATTCTATATATATAGTATTTCCCTTAAAACTAACCTTTGCAACTCCCAGATTATTCAAGAGTTCTATAGCATCCTCTATACTGCCACTCTTATCTGCGGAGAAATCGAGATGCTTGGTTTTGACTGCAGGATTTCTAAATACCACCTTACTCTGATAATATGCTGCAAGATTATCCAAGATGTATTCCAAAGCCTGGTCGTGATAATAGAGCACACCATCTGCCCATGCAGTAGTTTCATCCGTATTTACATTAATTATCTGCCCAGAAACAGTCTCCTTTGCACTTAAGGAATATTGCTGTCCCGGATTCAATGTCACAGGTTTATGCTGACTGTTCTTTGCCAGGACTTCCACCTTTCCCTCAACCAAAGTCACTTTACAGTCACTACCCTGATAAGCCTTGATATTAAAAGAAGTACCCAAGTCCTTGGTCAAGACACCACCTGCATCCACCACAAAAGGACGCTTACTGTCGTGCCTTACCTTGAAGAATGCTTCTCCTTCAAGATGCACCATACGCTCTGCTCCCTTAAAGCAGTGGGGATAAGTAATTTTACTATTACTATTGAGCTTTACTTCAGTGCCATCAGCCAGTGTCAGAGTTATCATCTCACCATCTGCAGTCTGAAGCATTGTCATATCTTGTTCAGAAGATACATTTTGCGTTATCCGATTTCCGGTAGCTCCATCAATAGTCTGCCTGGAGCTCACCCACTGCCATACAAAAACTATCGCCAACATAGCAGCAGCGCCCATCAGAGCACTCATCAGCATTCTCATCATCGGATATTGATGTTTCACAGGCTCTTCGGCATCCGATTTTTCTTTGCCTACTATCTTCTCCAACTCCTTGTCAAGGTTTGGCAGAGGATATGTTTTGCGTATCATAGCCTGTTCTATGGCAACCAAGTCTTGGATGCCATTCTGTAAACTCTCATCATTAAAAATATCTGTTTGTTTCATCATATTTCTATTTCTTTACTAAAAATAATACGTTTTACCTACCAAAATGGTAACATCCCCAATTGAGATTCTTTTGATTATTTTCAAGTTTTTATTTGATGATAATGTTCTCTTAACAGTTTCAAGGCCTTTATGATATGGCGCTTGACCGTTTCCTGACAGACATTCATATCATCTGCCACTTCCCGATATTTCTTATGGTTAAGATAACATTCTTCCAAAACATGACGAGTAGTATCCGGTAACAAATCCAACATTTCTTCTACTTGCCGCTGACGTTCTTTCTGGATATCATTATCTTCATAGCATTGATCTACTGCATGAAGATAGTAATCGGCATATTGTGCATGAACAGCTGTATGCCGAAGATAGTCTAAACACTTATTTTTCACGGTTTTAAGCAAGAAGGCTGGCAAGGTTTGCATGTCATAGGAGTCGAAATTCTCCCATACGTGAGCAAAAACGCCACTCACGATATCTCGGCTTGCCTCCTCATCTTTCAGGAGTTGCAGCGCATAATAATATAATCGACCATAATATGATTTGAAAAAATGCCCAAAAACTTCCCGCTTATTCATCTATACCTAATTCTATGTTGATTACTAGAAACAATATGCCATATATGGCGCATGATACACCATATATGGCTTTGAATATTCTTATTATTAGTCTTCCAACTGGAACAGAGGATCATCTGGAGTCAGCATGGTTGGCTTCTGATCGAATTCCTTCAAGAGCTGCTCAGAAGCATACTTCTTGTTTACTACCAGGCGGAACATGTACTCGTTGAACCAATCGTTAGTCATGATGAAGCAACCGGCAAAACCATTGTCGGCACCCCAACTGTTCTCCACCTTCCATTTTACAGGCTTGCCATTGGCGTCGAGATCTACAGCTGTCAGCGTCATGGCATGAGTAGAACCGCTATCGAAAGTAGCGATGCGGTCAGCCTTGTTCATTGGGAATGAGGTATTGAAGAGGCTTCCATAGTCGAAGTTGTCGAGTGCCAGATAGCCGCGCTTGCGGTCGAGCTGCTTGCCCACATCATAGCTTGAATACATCTTATGACCATCCTTCAGAGAGGCGATGGCGAGCTGGGCAATCTCCTCCATAGGCAAGTTCAGATACTTCCAGTTATGGCCATCGTAAGTGTGGCGGTCGTACTCTACCTCGTATGTCTTGTGGTAAGGACGGCGTGGATCGTTCATCACCATCAGGAAGGTACCGTCGAGATCCTTGCCTACGGTTTCCTCATAGAAACTCTTAGGAGTATACTTCTTTGCCTCGCCAATCTGCTTGCCGTCCTTGTCGCGGAAAGCATAGGTAAATTCCTTTACCGGTTCGCCGAGAGTAAGACTCAGCATGTGATAAACCTGACCGAGCATCTCGTTCTTGCGAGCCTGGATAGCTGCCGACTTCTTGCCCTGAGCCACCATATTGCGGAGTTCCAGACCATACTCGCGGAGCTTGCTGCTTACGAGACGGCTCATCTTGGAAGTATTGTTGCTTGAGTAAGTCTCAGGCTGGGCACTCATAGGTACGAGACCATACTTGCTTGCCAAATCGGCAACACCACAGAAAGTACCGCCATCATTGAGCGGATTCTTGAAGAAGAACTGCACCTGAGGATCCTCGATGCTCTTCTTGCCAAGGTCGATAACACCCTGAAGCATCAGGTTAGCCTTCTCCAACTGATCATAGAAGAAGAGGTAATCCTGAGAATACTCCACCACTCTACCCTGCTTGTCATTGACAGCAAAGTTAGAACGGAGCACGTTAAAACCGCTGAACATCCAGCAACGGCCCGAACTCTTCTGGTTGTGAATGCTCTGCGAAGGAGTCTCGATGCTGAAATGAGTATCAACCGGGGCCTCGTTGGCATGATTCTTCACAAGGTCATCAATGTTGTTGTTGGCAATCGCATTGAAGAGTGCCTTGTTGGCTACACCTGCCTGCTGGTTTTTCTCCATCTGCTGGAGAGCAGACTGACTGATGCCGCCACCCTTGGTCTGCGCCATCAGAGACATGGAAGCCATCATCATGGCTCCCAAAAGTAATACATTTTTTCTCATCACGATAAAGGTATTTATTTGCTTATTGTTATATAACTAATTCCGGATTTCATTCCTTTTTCAGAAATTTCCTTTGCAAAAATACAAAGAATAATCGGAAAAAGCGAAAATATTGTCTCAAAAGTGCTTTATATAGGAAAAAAGCATTATCTTTGCACAAGATTTTCACGAAGAAAACATGGACAAGAACAAGTTTAGTCTATTAAATAGTATAAAATACCCGGAAGATTTGAGACGGCTGAGCATTGACCAGCTGCCACAAGTCTGCAAAGAGTTAAGAGAAGACATTATCGACGAGGTTGCCGTCAACCCCGGTCATTTTGCCTCCTCTCTTGGCGTGGTGGAAATAACCGTAGCCCTACATTATATCTACAACACCCCATACGACCGTATTGTATGGGATGTGGGACACCAAGCCTACGGACATAAGATATTAACAGGACGCCGCGAAAACTTCTGTACCAACCGCAAGTTGCACGGCATCCGTCCATTCCCTACACCTTTAGAAAGCGAATATGATACCTTCGCCTGCGGACATGCGAGCAATTCCATCTCCGCAGCACTCGGTATGGCCGTTGCCGCACGCGAAAACGGAGATACCGACAGGCACGTGGTAGCCGTCATTGGCGATGGAGCCATGAGCGGCGGACTGGCTTTCGAGGGACTGAACAACGTATCAAGTACACCTAACGACATGCTCATCATCCTGAACGACAACGATATGAGCATCGACCGGGCTGTGGGCGGTATGGAGAAATATCTCCTGAACCTCGATACCAACGAGACCTACAACCGCCTCCGTTTCAAGGCATCGCAGTGGCTGCACTCCAAAGGCTATCTCAACGAAGACCGCAAGAAGGGCATCCTGCGCCTGAACAATGCACTGAAGTCGGCACTGAGTCATCAGCAGAACATCTTCGAGGGTATGAATATCCGCTACTTCGGACCTTTCGATGGTCATGACGTGAAGGAAGTGGCGAGAGTGCTCAAACAGCTTAAGAACATGAAGGGTCCTAAGCTGCTGCACCTGCATACCACCAAGGGAAAGGGTTACGAACCTGCCGAGAAGAGTGCTACCATCTGGCACGCGCCAGGCAAATTCGATCCGGAAACGGGTGAGAGAATCATTGCCGATACCAGTAACCAGCCTCCTAAATATCAGGATGTTTTCGGTGAGACGCTGCTGGAACTGGCTCTGAAGAACCCGAAGATTGTAGGTGTGACGCCAGCCATGCCTACAGGATGCTCCATGAACATCATGATGAAGGCGATGCCAAACCGTACCTTCGATGTAGGTATTGCCGAGGGGCATGCCGTCACCTTCTCAGGAGGTATGGCGAAAGACGGACTCATCCCATTCTGCAATATCTATAGTTCGTTTGTACAGCGTGCCTACGATAACATCATCCACGACATGGCACTGCTCAACCTGCCGGTTATCATGTGTCTGGACCGTGCCGGACTGGTAGGTGAAGACGGACCAACCCATCATGGTGCCTTCGATATGGCGGCTCTCCGTCCGATTCCGCATCTCACCATCGCATCTCCGATGAACGAGCATGAGTTGCGCAACCTGATGTATTCAGCCCAGTTGCCAGATCATGGCAGCTATGTTATCCGTTATCCTAGAGGCAAGGGGGTGCTCGTAGACTGGCGCAACCCGATGGAGGAAATCAAGACCGGTACCGGCAGAAAGCTGAAAGACGGCACCGATGTAGCCGTTCTTACCATCGGTCCTATCGGAAACGATGCCGCTCAGGCTATCGCTGAGGTAGAAACCGAAACCGGAATGAGCATCGCCCACTACGATATGCGATTCCTCAAGCCACTCGATGAAGACATTCTGAAAGAGGTGGGCGAAAAGTTCAGCCGCATCATCACCATCGAAGACGGCGTTCGTATGGGCGGTATGGGCTCAGCCGTACTGGAATGGATGAACGACCATGACTATCAGCCAAAGATGACCCGAATGGGATTGCCAGATGAGTTTGTGGAGCACGGAACCGTGGCACAGCTCAGAGAAATCGTGCATCTCGATAAAGAAGCAATCAAAGAAGCAATTAAGAAATGAAAATAATCATAGCTGGCGCATATGCCATAGGTACTCACCTGGCGAGACTCCTGTCACGCAGCAATGAAGAGATTACGCTCATCGATGAAAGCGAAGAGCGCCTGGCAAGCATTGGCTCCGACTGCGACCTACTCACCATGCTGGGCAAGCCTACCAGTCTTCACATCTTACGCGATGCGGGGGTTGCAGATGCCGACCTCTTCATCGCCGTTACTCCGGTAGAAAGTACCAACATCACAGCTAGCATCCTTGCCAAGAACCTGGGTGCTAAAAGAACGGTGGCCCGCGTGGATAATCCGGAATATATGGATCAGCAGGCTCAGGAATTCTTCAAAGAATTAGGTATCAGCAAACTGATTTATCCGGAGATGCTCGCAGCCGTAGATATCAATAACGGACTGAAAATGAGTTGGGTACGTCAGCGCTGGGATGTGCACGACGGCGCACTCGTCATGCTCGGCATCAAACTGCGCGAAGGATGCGAGATACTGAACGAACCGCTCAAGAACATCAGCGGTCCTAACGACCCTTATCACGTGGTAGCCATCAAGCGAGGCAGTGATACCATCATCCCTGGCGGTAACGACGAGCTGAAACTCTACGACCTCGCCTACTTCATGACCACCCGCAACTACATCCCATATATCCGCAAGATTGTGGGCAAGGAACACTATGTGGATGTGAAGAACGTGATGATTATGGGTGGCGGACGCACAGCCGTAAGAGCCGTGAAGAAGATGCCGGAATATATGGAATGCAAGATTATCGAGATGAGCGAGGAGCGCTGCGAATATCTCAACGATATTCTCGATGAGAACAAGACGCTCATCATTCATGGAGACGGACGCGACATTCCGCTGCTCGTAGAAGAAGGTATCCGCAGTACTCAGGCCTTCGTGGCACTGACCGGTAACGCCGAAACCAATATCCTGGCCTGTCTTACCGCCAAGAGAATGGGTGTGCGCAAGACGGTGGCTGCCGTAGAAAACGTAGACTACGTGAGCATGGCAGAGAGTCTGGATATCGGTACTATCATCAACAAGAAGATGATTGCCGCCAGCTACATCTACCAGATGATGCTCGATGCCGACGTGATGAACGTGAGATTCCTGATGAGCGCTAACGCCGATGTGGCTGAGTTTATAGCCAAAGAAGGTTCGAAGGTAACCCAGAAACCGGTGAAGGAACTCGGCATGCCTATCGGTGTAACCATCGGTGGACTGGTTCGCGGTGAAGAAGGAATGCTCGTTTCGGGTAATACCCAGATAGAACCGGGCGACTCGGTGATGGTTTTCTGCCACAACATCAACATGAAGAAAATTGAGAAATACTTCATCTAAGCGTGAAGGAGATAGACAAATACTTCATATATGATAAACAGCAAATTAATATATAAGATTTTAGGGCAACTGCTTTTCATAGAAGCATTCCTGCTCTTCGTCAGTCTGCTGGTAGCTTTCTATTACCAGCAGGACGACATCTTTGCCTTCATTGTGGCAACACTTACCACCATCGGAGGCGGGCTGGTGCTGAAATGGCGAGGTCATGGAGCCGATAACTCAATGTCGCGCCGTGATGCCTATCTCGTGGTAACGCTCTCATGGATTGTATTCAGTTTCTTCGGAACCCTCCCCTTCATGGTGAGTGGATACATCAACAACTTTACCGATGCCTACTTTGAAACCATGTCGGGATTTACGACAACGGGAGCCACGATATTAGACGATGTAGAATGTTTCCCCCACGGACTGCTCTTCTGGCGTTCGCTCACCCAATGGATAGGCGGTCTGGGAATCGTGTTCTTCACCATCGCCCTGCTGCCATCGCTTGTAGGAGGACAGACCAAGGTGTTTGCTGCCGAGGCTACAGGTCCTATCAAGACCAAGCTTCATCCCCGTCTTTCCACTTCGGCAAAATGGATATGGAGTATCTATCTGATGCTCACCATCGCCTGCATCATATCCTACTATGTGGCGGGAATGAATCTCTTCGACAGTTTCAACTATGCGATGAGCACGACGGCAACGGGTGGTTTCGCTACCCACAACAGCAGTACCGAGTTCTTCCATTCACCAGCGCTGGAATACATCTGTACGTTCTTCTGTTTCCTGTCGGGTGTTAATTTCACCCTGCTCTATGCAGCCGTCATCAAGTTTAAAATCAAGGATCTGTTCAAGAACTCAGAGTTTAAGTTCTATGCATTCCTGGTTGCTGCATTCAGCGCCTTCATCATGGTAGAGCTGATAGTGATGCGCAACTACGATGTGGAGCATGCCTTCAGAAGTGCTATCTTCCAGGTGGTTTCTTTCATCACCACCACGGGATTATTTAACGACGATGCTGCTGTGTGGCCTCATGTTACCTGGGTGGTATTGGCAGCCTGCATGTTCTTCGGAGCCTGCTCGGGCAGTACGAGTGGAGGTTTGAAATGTATCCGTGGCGTGATGCTGGTAAGAATGGTGAAGAATGAATTCCGCCAGATTCTGCATCCTAACGCCGTGCTGCCATTGAAGATTGATGGTGTGAACGTACCGATGCAGAAGCGTGTTACGCTGCTTGCCTTCCTCACCACTTATCTCATCATCTGTCTGGTGATATCGTTCACGATGATAGCCATGGGCATCGACAATACTAATGCCATCACCATCACCCTGAGTTGTGTGGGTAATGTGGGACCTACGCTGGGTACGGAAATCGGACCAACCATGTCGTGGAGCGAACTGCCGGATGTGGCAAAATGGTTCTGCTCGCTGATGATGCTCATCGGTCGTCTGGAAATATTCAGTGTGCTGGTTATCTTTACACCAGCATTCTGGAGAGAGAACTAACATACCCAGAGGGGGAGTTAGAAAATAAAAGAGAAGTTGATATTTGAAGTAAGAAATACGCTTACTAGACTAAGTATATTTCGCACAAAAAGCGTTATATATAATAAGGTATAGGTTCTGCAAGAGCCTTACCGGAGAGTAAGAAACCGTACTGAAGAGTACATTTATAAACTAAATACAGGTAAAAATGAAACCATTAAAATTTCAACCGCTATTAAAATCCACCATCTGGGGTGGCAGTAAGATTATCACTTTCAAGCATCTCGACGTAAAGCAAGAGAATGTGGGAGAAAGCTGGGAAATCTCTGGAGTACCAGGAAATGAAAGCATCGTAGCCGATGGCGAGATGCAGGGCAAGAGCCTCAACGAGGTTGTTGCAGAACGGAAGGGAAGCTTCCTCGGAGAAGAGAACTACAAGCGTTTCGGCAATGAGTTTCCACTGCTCATCAAGTTTATCGATGCCAACCGCGACCTCTCTATCCAGGTGCATCCTAATGATGAAATTGCCAAGAAGCAAGGTAAGGAACGCGGCAAGACCGAGATGTGGTATGCGCTGCCATGCGAGCCGGATGCCAAGCTTTACAACGGCTTGAAGATGCAGATTACTCCTGAGCAGTACAAGGAGATGGTGGAGAACGATACCATCACCGATGCCCTGGCTCAGTATAACGTGAAGGAAGGTGACTGTTTCTTTATCCCAGCCGGCAGAATCCACACCATCGGAACAGGCTGTTTCGTTGTCGAGATTCAGCAGACCAGCGATGTTACCTATCGCATCTACGACTTCAAGCGCAAGGACAAGGATGGCAACTATCGTCAGCTCCACACCAAGGAAGCTGCCGAGTGCATTGACTACACCGTATTGCCAGACTATCGCCAGCACTACACTTCTGCCAAGAATCAGGGTGTAAGCATGGTGCAGTGCCCTTACTTCACCACAGCCGTTTATGATCTCGATGAGCCTATGACGCTGGATTATTCAGAATTGGACAGCTTCGTGATTCTGATTGGCTTGAAGGGTGAGGCTAAGATTACCGACAACGAGGGTAACGAGATTACGCTCCAGGGCGGCGAGAGCATCGTTGTTCCTGCCAGCACCCAGACATTGAAGATAGAAGGAACCTTGAAGTTCCTGGAGACATACGTATAATTTTAAAGGTAAAAAGGTAAAAAAGTAAAAAGGTAAAAAGAGCCTGGCGGGATATCATCTGCCTGCTTTCTTTTTACCTTTTTACCCCTTTACCTTTTTACTTTTTTACCTTTTTACCTTTTTACCTTTCCAAATACTTTTCCACATCCGCCTGAATCTTCTGGAATTCGGGAGAGAACTGGTAGAAGGTGTTCTTCTTCATCATCATCTTCACCTTGCCCAGACTATTCTCATAACATGCCATTTCGGTGCGGGCCTGCTCGGAATGGAGGGCACGGTCGCGGATTTCGTTCTCCCTATCATTGCGCAAAGCATCGCAAACACTCTGGACGATGGGACTTACTACCAGGTCGAAGAGATGATGACCCTGAATATATAAATAGGTATTGCTCTCGTTTACACCCAGATTGTTGAGGTAAAGAGCCATTTCATCCAACTCATCCTTAAACTTCTTGAAGCGGCGCTCCAGCTGGAACAGCTTTGCCCGCACCTTCTTTCCCAAATAATCTATCGCCCATTTAGGATCCTGGATTCGGACAGAAGGCAGCATGATGACCTTATCAAACTCCGCCATATCAAAATGCATCGACATCTTGCGATGACGCACATAGAACAGCATGTGCCATAAGAAGAGGGGCCAGATGGTACGGGAATAGGACTCAAGAAAACGCTCGAAATCGAAGATGCGACGGTCGTTGAGCGTCACCATCACACAGGTTTCGTGCAATCCTCTGGCATAACATTGGAAGTTTTCAATGGCATAGGCATAGGTATGGAAGATGTAAGGATTCTCCAACATCTGCTGGGAAGACTCGGTTGAGCCCTGACGCAGATAATCGTAATCGGCATCTACACAGGCTATCATATCCCTACCTACTCCCTTCAGCATACTGGAGATAGCAGCCTTCTTGCCTCGGTCTAAATGCTGGTTACGGGTAGGCAGCATGATATCAAAATAGCGTTTTTCATTCTCAAACTTTCCCAGTACAGAACGCCAGAAGAAGACATCATCGTAGCTCTCGACGTAAGCCACAATCTTGCGCCGAGCCTTCTTCGAGGTCATCCTGTTGGCTGCCTCGAAGAACTGGGAATTGATATTATCGGTTAAACGTTTAGCCATAAGCTGAAAAAATCAACATTCAACACTTAACATTCAACATTACGAAATCGTAATATCATTCACATCCGTCACCCTATCGGTCCATCCATCCATGACCACAGCAGGACTGTGGGTGGTCATGATGATCTGGATATTCGGATTAAGCTGCAGCACCAGACCGATGAGCAGCTTCTGCCATTCGAAGTGAAGACTGATTTCCGGCTCATCCATAAAGAGGACGTATGACTGGTTGTCCTCCACCAGCACGGTGAGGAGGATGGCAAGAATCTGCTTCTCACCAGCCGAGAGCTGATAAGGCGAGAGCTGCTCGCCTATCTGGTTGAAGCGGATTTCGTTGGCAGTACGGATGATGGTCTTGCCGGTATCCTTGAAAAGATTATCTACCATATCCTGGAACATCTTCTTCGGTTCACTCAGTTTCTGAGCCTTGAAGGCTGCATCCGGTTCGCCACTCTGCAAGACGGCGATGATGCGGTTGCCGATGTTCACCTGGTAATCCAGATACTTGCGCTGCAGCTGGAAGAGCTGCCAGTCGAGTTCGGTAACCAGGGTAAGGTCTATCTTGTTGATCATCTCGGCATTCATCAATGGTCTATCTACCGAGCGGATTACATCATATCTAATCCACTTTGCCTCCTCCGGCTCCACCTTCAGATGCACACCTTTGATCATGTGACTAGGGAATTCACCGCCAGCCGCCAGACCCTTTACCACCTTATTTAATATAGTACTCTTGCCCACGCCGTTTACACCACTCAGGATATTGACACGGCGGTCGAGGTTCCAAAGAATATGTTTGGTACCGCTCCAGAGAGATTCAATCTCTATCTGTTTGATATAATCAGCATATTTCTGCATAAGAATAATCTCCTATCTTTAATAGTCAAGAACGGAAAAAGACTATTGTCTTAACTTCTTAACTCCTTTAAGTTTCAAAAAATATACCGCAAATATAGCAAAATTCCTCGAATTTTTGTACCTTTGCACTCGATTTTATTCAAAAATAGGAAGATTTAAATAGAAATAAGGAAAAAATGGATAACAAACGACCTCTTATCGCCCACCTGTGCCTCTTCTGTTCCGGCGCATTCTGGGGACTGATGGCTCCCGTAGGCAAGGATGCCATGCTTCACGGCATCGACGGCATCGACCTGGTGAGCTTCCGTGTATTGGGTGGTGCCCTCCTCTTCTGGATAGCATCATTCTTCACCAAAAGAGAACATATCCCTACCAAGGACATCATCAAGATGGCAGGTGCCGGCATATTCGGACTGGTATGCAACCAATGCTGCTATACCATCGGTCTGAGTCTCACCTCGCCAAGCAACTCCAGCATCATGACTACTTCGATGCCTATCTTCGCCATGATTCTCTCGTTCCTGATTCTGAAGGAACCTATCACCTGGAAGAAGGCTATCGGTGTGCTGATGGGATGCAGCGGAGCCTGTATCATCATCCTGACGAGTGCTACGGCTGGCAATGCTAAGGTAGGAAATATCTGGGGCGACCTGCTCTGCATCTCGGCACAGCTTTCGTTCGCTCTCTATCTGGCACTCTTCAAGCCGCTGGTTCAGAAGTATTCGCTCTTCACGGTGAACAAGTGGATGTTTACCTGGGCAACCCTCTTCATCTGGCCTTTCACGATAGGACACGTATCGGACATTCCTTTCGCCCAGGTTCCGATGAGCACCTGGTGGGAAACGGGCTACGTCATCTTCTTCGGCACTTTCCTGGGTTACATCTGCATGATGATTGGTCAGAAGACGTTGCGCCCTACCGTGGTGAGTGTATATAATTATGTGCAGCCGCTGGTATCGGTTACCGTAAGTGTTATCGTGGGTCTCGCCGTATTCAAGGGTATGCAGGCGATTGCGGCCATCCTCATCTTCTCCGGTGTATGGCTTGTGGTAAAGAGCAAATCAAAAAATGATATCGACAAGCACGACCACAGTCTGGCTTACGAGAAAAGACATGCTTAAAAGATATAATGTCGATTTATAAAACTGAAACTGTCCCCATCTGAGATAACAGATGAGGACAGTTTTTTATATAAGAAAAGAAGATCAGCAACCGAAGTAAACCATCAGTCCGCCCAATACGATATAAAGTAGGGCGTATGGGATGGCCGAGCGGAGAATCTCTCCATCCTTTCCCTCCATATCGCAGGCTGCAGTAGCAATGGCGATGCTCTGCGGACTGATCATCTTGCCACCCGTGGCTCCCGTGGTGTTGGCAGCAACCAGCCAGTTTTCCTGACCACCCTCCATACCAAAGAATGTGCTCTGCCCCGTCATACCCAACTGATTGGCAACATGAGCCTGGAGCTTGGCAAAGAGGATATTCGAAGAGGTATCAGACCCCGTAACGAAGGTTCCGATGGCACCAATCATCGGCGCAACCAGAGGATAGAAATCTCCCGTTACTGCCACCAGTCCTGAGGCGATGGCAGTAATCATTCCCGAATAGTTCATCACACTTGCCAGGGCTATCAGCGAACAGATGGTCACCACCGTCTTACGAAGATTCACCGTGGTACGGGCAAGAATCACCATCAATCTCTTGAGGCTCAATCCCTGAATCAATCCACCAATCGTAGCACCTAGGAAGAGCATCAGTCCTGCATTGGAAATCCAGCCAAACTTAAAGGTGCTGTCGAGCACAGGCAGATGAACCGCACTCACCAGATGACTTTTGAGGAAAGCATTGACCGGAGGACAGAGTGCTCCGGAAACCAGGATAAATATCAATATAAAAAGGTAAACGCTCCATGCCTTCAGGCTTTCGGCAAGCGTAAAGGTTTCCTTATCCTGCACCTTGCTCTTTCTGGCAAATACCTTGGCGTATGCGATGATGGCGATAATGGCTGCCAGCGAACCGATGATGGCTGGAGTCTCGGAACCGAGATAATAGCCGCAGACAAACTGCACTATCACGGAAATCACTCCCACCCAGAGGGCGATGATGAGATTCTTGATAAGATTATGCTTATCGGTAAGCGTCAAGATAATAAAAGGCAGGAGGATAAAGAGAGGTGACAGCTGGATAATGGCGAATGCCGAAGTCTCGCAAATCTGTGCCGCCGAAGCCGATCCGCTTTCAGCCACCTCATTGCAGAGCGTAGTAACCGGTACACCCACAGCACCAAATCCCGTAGCCACGGTATTACCAATCAGGGATACCAGAGCCGAGAACATCGGTTTGAATCCGAGTCCGATGAGGATGGCAGCAGGTATCGCCACCGCCGTTCCGAAGCCCGCCATACCTTCGAGCAGTCCGCCGAATCCCCATACGAGGAGCAGCACGAGCAGTCCCTTATCATCGGTAATCGATGTAAACTGCCTCTTGATCACCTCTATCTGCTTGCTTTCCACGAGGATATTATAGCTGTAGATAGCCATCAGGATGATGATGAGAATCGGGAATACCGCCTTCAGGATGCCTTCCACCACCGCCCATCCCGTCAGGGCGATCACGCTATCCTCCGCATGTTCCGGGGCTATCATGCCTAGCGGCGAAGCTGCGAAGAGAGCAAGCAACACGGTAATTACGAGCGTCAGCAAGGCGCTTTTATGACCTGCCATCTTGAAGCCGAGCATCAGGATGAACAGCAACACGATGGGAATAATAGAAACAATTGATGCCATAAGCCATTCAGTTTTTTAATGTTTTCGATTGCTAAATTTTATGTTTATGACTGCAAAAATAACATTTTTCTTTGAAAAAAGAAAGCATTATTTGAAAAAATCTCTTCTTAGATGTCCGATTTTTCAATTTCATACGTCTATAGAGTGTAAAGGTTATGAGAACAGAAGAATTCAACCATATTATCCTACCGATGCGCAGCGACCTGAAAGAGTATGCGCTAAGGTTGACTGAGAGTGACGACAATGCCGAAGACCTCGTGCAGGAAGTCATGCTTAGGCTGTGGGACATGCGCCATGACATCAAGGCAGAAGATAACCTCAAGGCTCTAGCCATCACTATCATGCGCAACAAGTTTTATGACCAGTGCCGACATGAGGAGCGGAACTTCACCACCGACAAGGTAATGGAAGTACCCATAGAAGACCGGCGGGCAGAGCAACGGGACGAGGTAAACCTCATCAGACAGATAGTGGCACAGCTTCCGCCCTTGCAGCAGCAGATATTCCGCATGAAGGAGATAGAAGGCTATACTGCCGATGAAATCATGCAGATAACGGGATGCACTGCCGATAATCTCCGAAAGAATCTCTCCAGAGCCCGACTCAAAATCAGAGAGACCTATATGAATATCGTGAAACAAAACAGAACAAAATAAAGAAGGAGGAAAGAATATGAACGATAAAATAAAAAGAATTGATGAATTCAAGGATATCGATGAATTCAAGACGATACAGGACTTGCTCGACAAGTATATGGATGGTGCCACATCCAATGAGGAAGAGGCAACGCTCAGAAAATATTTCGAAGAGCATGGCAATGATATTCCTGAAGAATGGGAATCCTACCGCGCCCTCTTCAGCTATATAGGATTCGAACAGATGAATCTTTCTCAAATTCTAAAAGAAGAAGAGAAGGAGGAGGATTTCGAAAAAAAAGATATCGAGAAGGAAGAACTCCCAAAGAAGGAAGCTTCTCGTAGCAGATGGCTCAAATATTTCGGCACTTCTGTGGCAGCCGCCGCTATCATCGCATTCCTGATTGTGGGCATCCAGAAGATAGCCCAGCCTCAGCCTGAATGTTATGCGGTTATCGATGGAAAGGTTTATACCGACCAGGAGTTCGTTCATAACGAAGCCCTGGATGCCCTGGAAGATGTTTCGGCAGATTCCGAAGATCCATTCAGTGCCCTGGATATGATGAAACAATAAATTCATCTTTTAGATGAAACAATCATTCAAACTATAAAGTATAATATATATAATAAGGTATAGAATATGAAACGATGCAACTTGATAAAACGCTTCTTCATCGGACTGCTTCTTATCGTGGTAGCCTCGATTTCGGCTAATGCCCAGGAGGGACTATACGTAAAAAGTATATTCCAACGCTTCGGACACGCCAAGGGATGCAAGATGGTTACGATGCAGAATGCGCAACTCAAAGGTTACAGGCTCAAGATATACAAGAGCCTGGTATATAAGAACCATGCCACGGAAATAGCCCACTATCTGAAGTCCGACCGCAAGGCTGCGAAAAAAATCAGAGAGGTGGTGGAAAATGGCAAGATGGTGAGCGGCTATTACATGATGACACCCTTGAGCAATGGCGACAACCGCTTCATCCTCTTCAGTAACCCGAGTAAAAGCAAGGGAACCGTGATTTATATAGAAGGCGACCTGTCGCCCAAAGATATCATGCAACTCTGCTATTCCAGAAGATAGAAGCAACATCTTCCTTCAGGAATCTTCTCAATAAGAATAAGAAACAACATAAAATATAGTATTATGAATATCAAAAACGTAATGATGATGGCTGCCATGATGCCAGCCGTCGCCCTTGCTGAAACCAACAGCAACAGTGCACCAGCCTCTGTAGAGGCTAACGACACCACAATCAGAGTGAACGACCAGAACATCGTCATCAAGCAGGATGGTGAACAGACTTCTGTGAAGATATATAAGATGAACGGCAACGAGATGACCAAGATTTCCGAAACCCAATTCGTAGATGGTCAGGAAGTAGAAAAGGTATTTGTCACCGCGCCTTTCATCCCTCAGACTTTGAGCAAGCGCAAGCGCAGTCTGGAGAGTCATTATCCAACCTTCTTCTTCGGCTGCAGCTAGTTGCCAGGCAGCAGGGGAAGCATGGGAGGCAACAACGAGATGCACAGTCGCGACTCCAAGTCGTGGGAATGGGGCATCACCCTCACCAGTCTCTGCTTCCGCCTTTCCAACGAAATGGCGCTCACCTCCTCTCTCTCCATCGGACAGGTACACCATCATTTCAAGGACAATTATGTATTAAGCACCGAAAACGGGGTATCGGCAATGACGCTGATAGATGGCGAGACGCTGAAGAAAAGCTATATCAGCTACAATGTGCTCCGCCTGCCTATCATGCTGGAGTGGCAAAAGCGCATAGGATGCCATGATGCATTCCTGGCGTTAGGTCCATCGGTAGAATACCGCTGGCACGAGCATTCCCGCTACTTCATCGGAAAGCACAAGCATACCGAAACGGGCGATATCAACCTCAACCCTATCGGCCTGAACCTGGAAGCCCGTGCCGGCTACTCAGGAGTGATGCTCTACGCCCGTGCCGGAGTAACCCCACTGCTCAACAAGACCAAGGCTCCCGAGTGCTACCCGATGACCATCGGCTTAGGATTTAGACTGTAATTTCTCTCAAAAAATCGAAAAAAATGCCCGAATACCACAAACGTGGTAGCAGGAATACTACTCATATGCTATTTCAGAATCCAGAAAATCGCCGTACCTTTGCAGCGTCAATCAGAACAAACAGTCTGATGCCTATCATGACTGGATTTCTGGGCGACAAATTTATATAAATGAATAAGATTGAATATTAACGTAAAATTAAAGAAAGGACATAGATTATGAGTACAGAAAAGAAACTTCGCTTTGAGACACTTCAGTTGCATGTAGGTCAGGAAAATCCAGATCCAGCTACCGACGCTCGTGCGGTGCCTATCTACCAGACCACAAGTTACGTGTTCCGCAACTCTCAGCACGCTGCCGATAGATTCGGACTCCGTGACGCAGGTAACATCTATGGTCGCTTGACCAACTCTACTCAGGGTGTATTCGAAGACCGTGTAGCTGCCCTCGAGGGTGGTGTAGCAGGTTTGGCTGTCGCTTCTGGTGCTGCAGCAGTTACCTACGCTCTGCAGAACATCCTTCAGAACGGCGACCACATCGTAGCTGCCGACAATATCTACGGTGGTACTTATAATCTCATCACTCATACATTATCCACACAGGGTGTCAGCTACACCATCGTGGATCCTCGCAACTTCGAGCAAGTAGAGACTGCCATTCAGGACAATACCAAGGCACTCTATGCAGAGACCTTCGGAAATCCGAACTCTGATGTAACCGATATCGATAAGTTGGCAGAGATTGCTCATCGCCACAACATCCCATTGATTATCGACAACACCTTCGGCACCCCATACCTCATCCGTCCTATCGAGCACGGAGCAGATATCGTGGTTCACTCAGCAACCAAGTTCATCGGCGGTCATGGTTCATCTCTCGGTGGTGTCATCGTAGATGGCGGTAAGTTCGACTGGAAGGCAAATGCCGACAAGTTCCCTACTCTCGCTAAGCCAGACCCATCTTATCATGGTGCCGTATTCGCAGATGTAGCCGGAGCAGCAGCCTTCGTAACCCGAATCCGTGCGGTCATCCTTCGTGATACCGGTGCAACCATCTCTCCATTCAATGCCTGGATTCTTCTTCAGGGCTTGGAGACATTGAGCCTCCGTGTAGAGCGTCACGTTCAGAATGCATTGAAGGTGGTAGAGTATCTGGAGAACAATCCTAAGGTGGCTAAGGTTAATCACCCAGCCGTTCCTTCTCATCCAGATCATGAACTTTACAAGAAGCTCTTCCCTAACGGCGGTGGTTCTATCTTCACCTTCGATATCAAGGGCGGCGAGAAAGAGGCATGGGAGTTCATCGACCACCTGCGCATCTTCTCTTTGCTGGCTAACGTAGCCGACGTGAAGTCACTGGTTATCCACCCAGCAACAACCACCCACTCTCAGTTGAGCCCAGAGGAGTTGGAGGAGCAGCACATCTATCCTTCTACCGTTCGATTGAGCATCGGTATCGAGAACATCGACGACCTGATTGAGGCACTCGATGAAGCATTTACTTACGTAAAGTAAAATTATTAATGATTTAAATTAGAGTACAGTTATGGCAAAGATATATAAGCAGATTACTGATTTAATCGGTAAGACCCCATTGGTAGAATTGGGTAAGTATTCAGCATCCAAGGGTTTGGAGACTCCTGTGATTGCTAAGGTAGAATTCTTCAATCCTGGCGGAAGCGTAAAGGATCGTATCGCTCTCGCGATGATCGAAGACGCTGAGCAGAAGGGCATTCTGAAACCAGGTGCCACCATCATTGAACCAACCAGCGGTAACACGGGTGTAGGTCTGGCTCTGGTATCAGCCGTAAAGGGCTACCACCTCATCCTCACCATGCCAGAAACCATGAGTGTGGAGCGCAGAAACCTGGTGAAGGCTTACGGCGCAGAAGTGAGATTGACCAGCGGTAAGGACGGAATGCCTGGCGCCATCAAGGCTGCCGAGGAGCTCCGCGATTCCATCCCAGGCTCTGTGATTCTGGGACAGTTTACCAACCCAGCCAATCCTACCAAGCACTATGCCACAACTGGACCAGAAATCTGGGCAGATACCGATGGCGAGATTGATATCTTCGTAGCCGGTGTAGGAACAGGCGGAACCATTTCAGGTATCGCCAAGTACCTGAAAGAGCAGAATCCTAACGTGAAGGTGATTGCCGTAGAGCCTGCCACATCGCCTGTATTGAACGGCGGACAGAGCAGTCCTCACAAGATTCAGGGCATCGGTGCCGGTTTCATTCCAGAGACTTACTCTTCAGAATATATCGATGAGGTATTGGATATTCAGAACGATGATGCTATCAAGGCAGGTCGTGACCTGGCTCAGACCGAGGGTCTGCTGGTAGGAATCTCATCAGGTGCTGCCGCCTTTGCAGCCACCGAGATTGCGAAGCGTCCTGAGAACAAGGGCAAGAAGATTGTAGCCCTCTTGCCAGATACCGGCGAGCGTTATTTGAGCACTGTACTCTACGCTTTCGAGGAGTATCCATTGTAATTCACAATCGGATATTTTCTGATGGAAGCAAAATCTATCATAATTTCCCCAACCAGCTTTCCCATAGCAGGTTGGGGATTTTCATTTTTCGGAACTTCATATATATTTGCAAATGCGATACCACCCCAATTCCTTCTACAACTTGCGAGAATCGAGTATAAATTCTAGCCTTTATCATTTAAAAGATTACCACTTTGGAGGCGCCACGACAAAAACAGTAATTTGTGGATCTCTACTTCCGAAAGCTAACGGAGGCGGAGAGAGGGGAATTTGTGTCTGAAGCCAAAGAGCGATACCAAACATCTTCTGCTCTGTTCACGGTGACACGGTGACACGATGACACTAGTTTTTCAACTTTTCGCCTCGCACGCGGGCAGGCAGGAACTTTCGGCTTGATTTTTCCTGCCTGCCCGCGCGAGAGTAAATCTTCAGAAATCACTGTCATAAGTGTCACCCTGTCATCCAGAAGCAGGTTACTTCCGAATCAAAAGTCAAAGACTTACGGTGCAAAAGTCAGTCACTTACGACGCAAAAGTCAGGGACTTACGCCCCGTAATCCCCTGGCTTACGAACCGCAATCCCATCATAAAGCCCTTAAAAATCAAACAAGCCAGGCATTTAGAAGTGATACCAAGCAAGGCATGTAAAAGGGCTTACAAACACCAGAGCAAAGAGAATCTGTGAAAAAGTATGAGCAACTGTGAGCAAGTATGAGCAACTGTGAGTTGCCTCCTCACCGATTTCGTATCTTTGCATTGTGATTCAGAGATACTCAGCGGTTCCAATCAGCAAGCTATAGTAAGGCGTCCCCATAGCAAGCTATCCCCAGGCGGTCCCATCCCGCACAACCATGGCAAAGACCGCTTTAATGTGATTTGATAGCCAACCAGCCAGGCATTAAAAAGAGAGTGGATTTGCGGCAACCAGTTCCCGATATATAATAAGGCGTAAATTTGCAGGATATGAGTTTGAACTAAAATACAGGGCAAAAAACATCGTCAAAGTTTAAAGAATGCTAAAAGATTCTCTCTCGCATGAAAATTTCTTTTAAAATGCCTATATTTGCAATGCCGTTAGTAATGGCGGCAGACATAAAGAGGTAGCAACTACGCTTAGTTCGGACTGAGAATCTGGACAGTTCGCAGTACACAAGAATGACAGTTCCAGTTGTTTGCCCCAATATGTATACTCATATCCATCCCGCTTCTGTGGGATGGGTATCTCTATTTAGTTAATTTTGCAACCGAATTATCAACCCAGTCTGAGTAACATGGATTCATATTCTGGAATCATCATAGAAGAAAGTAGAAGGTCTGAGCAATTTTCAGACTTTACTTCCATACATTGCAAAGGTTTCAACCTTCTTTGCAAGGCAAAGCGCTATGGCAGATGGTGGGTACTCAAAGGATTGAAGGAGCCATATCGCCAAGACGAAAACTACAAGAACCTGCTGCACAAAGAGTTCGATATCCTCATATCCCTGCAGCATCCCAACATCGTATCAGCCTACAGCATGGAAGAAATACCGGAAATGGGTATCTGTATCGTAATGGAATGGATAGATGGTATCACGCTGGAACACTGGAGCGGTAGGAAGACTGAGGGAGAAGCTATTTTCCTCCAGCTACTTGATGCCGTACACTACATCCACGCCAAGCAGATAGTACACAGAGACTTAAAACCTTCCAATATCATGATTACCCATAACGGCAATCATGTAAAACTCATCGATTTCGGACTTTCAGATACCGATGACTTTGCCATCCTCAAACAGCCTGCCGGCACACCGGGCTACATCTCACCTGAACAGATTGTATCCCAACAGGCAGACATCCGCAACGACATCTTCAGCATCGGTTGTATCCTGGAAAAGATACTTCCCGGCAAACCCTATACTGCCATCATCAAACGATGTAAGGCTCCCATAGCCCAGCGATATGCCAATGTTGACGAACTCAAAGCCGATTTCATGGCTCGCAGAAACAGGCATCTATCCGGTATCAAGCGTATCGGAATCGCAGCTTTGGCTTGTATTATCTTATTAGGTTTCATCAGTTACCCATTACTGCATCAGCCGGAGAGGAGCATAAACACCACCCCTGAACATACCGAAGCCAAGAAGGATACATCCATCCGCCAGCAAACCAAGAAGCCTGCCCCACTTTCCAATGGCCAGAAATCCCTGCAGCCAACAGCCACCGAGCCATCTTCTGCATCACAGGCACAAGCCGCCGAACTCCTATCCGAAGGAAAAAAAGCAATCGACAAGATGTGGAAGGATTCCGGTATCGACACCATCCGTTCTGTAGAGAAAAAGAGCGAGGCATTCTATCGTTTTATAGATAAGAGCAATGATTTCATCACGACCACTTATCCGCAGACATTCTCTAGAGACATCGCTGGCAGCAAGAAGACCGATATCATCTACGAGCTGTCCTCTTATACCACTGAGAGATATGTGAAACCCACCTTGTCGGGATTTCAATCTTCTAAGTAATGCTCTACGATGATGCCGTTCTTCTTACCTATGACGTAAGTAACCGGTTCATCATCTCCATGTTTCCAAGCATGGAGATAAGCAGGCTCATGATTGATAAAATGATGGCACTCAAAAGTATCATCTTTCGCCAATCTGGTATTTTCTGATGACACCACCTTGAAACTTCCGTTTCCCTGATACCTAATGATGCAGGTTCTGTCGGGCAGCCAGGAAAGTTTGAGCATCTGTCCCTCATAAAGATCATCGCATGAGATTTCCTTGCCGATAACCATCTGGCTCTGCCGTTCTCCCGTTCCTTGCGACAATCCGAACTCCTCAAAGTCCGCATAACCGAGAAAATTAGCCAGCACATTCTTGGTAAACTTACTGGCAGAAACCCCTTCACTCACGTATCCCCAGAACCGTCGCAGCGTAGAGGCACTCACCCTTTGCTGGGTACGTTCCTCCACCTTTTCGCTCAACCAAGCGAAGTCGCGAGGCACAACCATCTTACGCCCCACCATTTTTTCTATCATTTCACGTAATATCTGTTCCATGCTGCAAAGATAGTGAAACAAATCCAACCCACACACAAAAAAGCCAATATTTCGACTAAAAACGCCCTATATTTTGAACTTGGAACGGAATGGAACGCTGAAAAAGCAGAAAAAACACCTATTTTTGCAAAAAAATCAGCTCACAATGAACAACTTTAGAAAAAAAATGGTATATTTGCAGTGCTGTTCTAAACAAGCAGCAGACATGTTAAGGAAACAACCATGCTTGGTTCGTACTGAGAATCTGGACAATTCATTGTACACAAGAACGAAGACAGAAGTTGTTCACCCAACCGTGTATTATTGTATCCATTCCGCTTCGGCGGGATGGGTATCAACATATACCCATTGGTGTGAGCTGATTTTCATTCTTTGTGTACAGGTAGTCCAGAACCTTCAGAACAGAATGAAATTGGTTCGCACCTTTTTTGTGCCTAAGAATGAAATAACAAACAAGCAAATGATAATAACGTATGGAAGAATCAGAGAATTCATATTGGGAATAATAACAAATAAAAACTATAAGAATATGAAAAAGATTTATCTAATCATGATACTCTTCTTTGCGACAGCATCGGGAGTATTTGCACAAACTGCCAACATTGTCACCCTCACGCTAAAAGCCAAGTCTGGTGAAGCAGAAGCACAGAATGCTCTGGGCGAAGCATATTATGATGGGAAAGGGGTTACGGAAAATTTAACTGAAGCTGTAAAATGGTTCACAAAAGCTGCAGAACAAGAAAATGCTAAAGCACAATACAACTTAGGCATCTGCTATTACTATGGCTATGGAGTACAATACAAGGACTATGGAGAAGCCGTAAAATGGTATACAAAAGCGGCAGAGCAAGAATATGCAGAAGCACAAAACAGCTTAGGATACTGTTATGAATTTGGCGAAGGAGTAGACAAGAATCTTAAAGAAGCCGTAAAATGGTACACAAAAGCTGCAGAACAAGGACTACCATTGGCACAATGCAACTTGGGAGCCTGCTATGAAAATGGCGACTGGGTAGAAAAGAACCTTGAAGAAGCCGTGAAATGGTATACAAAAGCAGCCAATCAAGGATATGCGAAGGCTCAATACTATCTGGGAAAAGCCTATGATAAAGGCGAAGGTGTAGCTAAGAACGATTCGGAAGCTATGAAATGGTATCTCAAAGCGGTAAAAAACAATTACCCACAAGCAGCCTATTATTATGGTGCAATGCTCTTAGCGGGTGACAAGCAAAAGGGTGTAACAAAAAACATACCAGAAGGAGTCAAATATTTGCGCAAGGCAGCTGATCTAAAAAACCTTGATGCAATTCAGGTTTTGGTTGGTGCCTATTTATTGAAAATGGAAGGTAAGAATGATTTAGGTATTAGCAAAAATCTTTCTTACGCAGACTTTGTTAAGTATCTGAAAATTGGTGCAGAACAAGGAAATCAAGACATGAAAACTATTCTGGCCAATTTACCAAATTATAAATCAATGATAGCACAAGAAAAAAGTCTTGTAGCGAAATATGGTCAGAGAGCATACGACAACATCAAAAAGGGAAAGGTTTATATAGGTATGCCAGAAGGTATCCTTACCGAATACAAGACTTTTGAGACTGATGGTAGCAGATATCAAATGTACAAATACAACGGTCCTTACAGAGACTTAGTTGGTACTTATAAACAATATATCCCTTCCTATGGTCTCCGACTGGCCAATCTTCTTGGGAAGGTATTCCCTAGAATCGTAAAGGTTAGAAACGGAAAGGTTACAAATGTCATATATTAATAACATTATTAAGTGGACTCATAAAAGCATTACATTTATTATGAAGCATTCATTTTTACAAACATTAAGCACCACTTTTTCCTCTAAAATCGGAAAAAGTATCATTTTAGCAATATTCGTTATGCTAACAGGAAGCCCAACCTTCGGACAAGCAAGACGAGGCACTACACAAAAAGCCAATACAACAACTGTCACTAAGCCAAGCCCAAATTTGGTGAACGACTTTAACAAAAAAATCAAAAACCATTATTTCTTCAACAATAAGTCGAACAATAATGAGTGGGACATAGTATTCAAACCTGCTAATACTGAAGGAAAAGGAGGTGGAAATATCGTGATACCTATATCTAAACTTGGTCTCTCATTCTCATACAACATCACTGCAAACGGAAGTATCTATATCAAGATTGACAACGTCAAGATGAAGGAGGAGAAGATAACATGGCAAACTAATCCCGATGGGGTCATTTTAGAAGATCTGTTTTTCCAATTGCAGAGCGACTCACTTAAATACGATGAACTTGTAAATTGGAATCCAAACGAAGAGTCAGTTTACAACGAAGTCAATGAAATTGATAAAGTTGATGAAAAGCCATCTTTTCCTGGTGGTGAAAGTGCAATGAAGTCTTATCTGAACAGCAATGTAAAATATCCTGATGTAGCACAGGAAAATGGCGTACAAGGACGTGTAATCGTAGAGAGTATCATAGAGAAAGACGGCTCCATGTCTGACGTTAAGGTTATTAGAAGTGTTGACCCGTCACTTGACAGGGAAGCCCTGCGTGTTGTTAAGGCTATGCCGAAATGGACACCAGCAAAACTAAAAGGAATACCTGTACGAACCAAATGTACAACACCTGTCGTTTTTAGATTACAATAAGGATCTATACCCAAAACGGGAAAGTAGCTTCTATAAAGTGTAAATTTCAAATTACAAGACAATGAAAAAGAAACATTTTTTAATCATGATGTTTGTATGTTTCACAACAAGCATCACAAGTTGCTCAAACAACAAGAATAACAAGGAGGAGAATGGAATAGATTCAGTTGCCATAGCACAAGCTAAAGCAGACAGTATTGCCAGATGCGATAGCATAGCTCGTGCTGATAGTATTGCAAAAGCAGACAGTATTGCTAAGGCAAACAATCTCGTTGTCGGAATGAAGGTAAGTGATGCCTTACAAAAAACTGGCGTAAAGAAAGCCTGTATTGAGGATTTTGACGGTATGCATGAAGGTGAAAAATTAATTTTGATACAAAACGGCAAGAAGTTTCTCACAAATGTAGGATATACTATAAGAATGGGAATGCCGGTTTGCGCCAATCTTAAATTCGATGTCATGCCAGATAAGTACGAGCAAGACCTTACATTAGTCAGAGCTAAGGACTGTGCAGCATCCGCAAAAATAGTAAAGGAAATCAAATAACAAGCCTCATGAGACATTCTATTATCACAGCATTAGGCGTTTGCCTAGTCGCATCATTTACCGCCTGTGGCAACAAACAGACTAAAGATGCAAAAGCCGTAGACAGTACGGCTATAAAAGACACCATCGTTTCCGAAAAAGTAGAGCCACAAGTAGACTCTACAAAAATCTTTAGCGACACAGTTGCACTAAGAGGGAAAATGGTATATAAGGTAACACGCCAAGTAGAAGACGACATCGTATATGATGACGAAAGAGACTTGGATAAGAGCACATTTACTGAGTCATTGCGCATTACCTTCAAGAACAATGGCAAAGTCAGCATCAAGGAAACCTTGCAAGACGACGCCACTTGGAGTGGAGAATGGGAAGCGAATGGCTATGACATAACTGTTTACGCCAACGATCTAGTCCTACGAGGTACCGTTTCTAAAGATTACAAGACACTTGAACTTACCTCAGAATCTATCTTCAAAGTAAGTTGGACAGGTTCTAGAAAATTAAGACTTCAATAAACCAATTACACTCATGGCTTTCCTATTGATATAATAGCGAATGCCATGAGTGTTTTCTTTATTTTCATTCTACGGGAGAGGAGAAGAGCATCTTCTAAGAGACTAAAGGTTAACTCCGCTAGAGACAAAAAAGCCAATATTTCCACTAAAAACACCTCATTTTTTAAACTTGGAACAGAATGGAACGCTGTAAAAGCAGAAAAAACACCTATTTTTGCAAAAAAAATCAGCTCACAATGATCAACTTTAGAAAAAAAATGGTATATTTGCAGTGCTGTTCTAAACAAGCAGCAGACATGTTAAGGAAACAACCATGCTTGGTTCGTACTGAGAATCTGGACAATTCATTGTACACAAGAACGAAGACAGAAGTTGTTCACCCAACCGTGTATTATTGTATCCATTCCGCTTCGGCGGGATGGGTATCAACATATACCCATTGGTGTGAGCTGATTTTCATTCTTTGTGTACAGGTAGTCCAGAACCTTCAGAACAGAATGAAATTGGTTCGCACCTTTTTTGTGCCTAAGAATGAAATAACAAACAAGTAAATGATTAGCGTATGAGACAACAGAAAGCACCTATTGATTACCAATTGGATTACATGGAGCACCTCTTCTTCAGCATTAAACACAAGAAGACCGAAAGCTATGTAATCCATCGTATCTGGGACAAGCTAGATGATGCGAGCATACTATTCAAAGGGCAACAGGAAGTTTTGTTACCTAATGGAAAGCATGCCCTTGCCGACCTGTATTTACCCCAACTCAACATCTTCGTAGAAGTAAATGAACCCTACCACGAAAATCAGGTTGAAGAGGATGAATACAGAAACACCAACATCGTAAATCTCACCCATGGCGACCTTTACATTATAAGATGCGGCAAACCTGAAAAGAAAGGAGAATGGAGAACTCTTGACGAGATTCACCAACAGATAGATGAATGTGTTGCCTGTATCAAAGAAAAAATAACCCAATCTAGAGACAGCATCAAGCCTTGGAATATGAGCAAATGGCTCACTGTAGAATACCATAAAGAGAAAGGCATTCTGAATGTTGAAGATCAAGATTGTCTAAGAACTATAGATGATATCTGTGCCATATTCGATACTACCCCAAAGCATCGTGGTTTTCAAAGAATGGGAACTACTCCTGTGCCTGGCAAGGAGAATTTTGAGATTTGGTATCCCAATATCAACAATCGAAGTGGTTGGAGTAACGAACTCTCTGATGACGGTGAAATCTTTACCGAATACAACAAAGATGACAAAAAGCGAGAGGAGCATGTAGCTGATTGCATAAAAGACAACAAGAGGCGAATCGCTTTCTTCCGTACCAAAGATGCACTTGGCATAGAGCTTTACCGATTTGTCGGTGTATTCCACTTGGACACAGACGCAACCCGAAAACAGGGAAAGTGCATCTGGCATAGAGATAGCAAAATATATGAACTGTAACATACTTAAAAAAAATAACAAACAATGTATAACGAACAAATTGAAGCGCTTATCAGTGCAGCTTTGGCTGATGGCGTATTAACCGAAAAAGAGAAGCAGATTCTCTTCAAGAAAGCAGAATCTATGGGAATCGACCTCGATGAGTTCGAAATGATTCTTGACGCTCGTCTCGTAGAGCTGAAAAAGAAGGAAGCTCGTGAGGAAAAGCAATACGAGTTAGAGATGGAAAAGGCAAAGGCTGCGCAGAAATCTGCTCCCAAATCTAACAAGTTTGGTGATGTCAGAAAGTGCCCAACTTGTGGTGCTATGGTAGAATCATTTCAGACTAAATGTCCTGAATGTGGATATGAATTTACAAACATCGAGGCGAACAGCACAACTCAGAAACTTTTGGATGCACTTGATGCTGTAAACGCACAGACCACAAATCAAGGAATTGTATCATCAGTATTAAGCGGCCTAGCACGTGCCTATGGATACGATTCTGCGACAATGCGAAAATGCCAAATTATCCAGAATTTTCCTGTACCAAACACAAAGGAAGACCTCATAGAAATGTTGTCATTAGCCCATACAAATGCAGAAACAAAATATGGTGACAATGTTGATGAACAGAAAATGCACAAAGCCTGGAAAAGAAAAGAGAAACTAATTCTCGAAAAAGCCGACCTCATGATAAAGGATGATCCTGATTATATCGCATTAAAAGAGAGTTGGAAGAAGAAAAAGAGATGGGGATTGTTCTAAATTTATTAGAATAACGAATCTGGCAATTACTGAAAATACAAATTATGGGACTATTCGGATTTGGAAGTAAAGGAAAGTCGGGCGGATTGATGAATGTCATCCGCTGCGACGAACAAGAATACTTGGTATGGAAGTGGCGACCAGAAGGACAGGAAGCCAACTCTACATCAAGAGAAAACGCTATCAGATATGGTAGCAGTTTGAGAGTGAAAGAGGGAGAAGTTGCAGTCTTCGTCTATAAACAAAAAGGCAATGGAGTCATGCAAGACTTCATTGTTGGTCCATATGACGATACCATAAAGACAGCCAACTTTCCTATCTTAACTGGTATTGTAGGTTTGGCATTCGGTGGTGAATCACCATTCCAAGCAGAAGTGTATTTCATCAACTTGGCAGGCATCATACAAGTAAAGTTTGCCGTGCCATACTTTGATGTCTATGATCCACGTTTTTTGGATTTTGCTGTGCCAATGGCTGCAAGAGGTTCAATTACATTCCAGCTAGAGGATTATCAGGCATTCATCAAGTTACATCGCTTGATTGACTTCGACTTGGAAGCATTTAAAAATCAAATAAAAGATGCAGTCAAGAAATACGTCAAGGGGTTCATCACCAACGTTCCATCGGACAATCAGATACCAGTATTACAGATTGAGCGTAAAGTAATGGAAATTAGCGACTTGATACAGCAGAAGCTAGCACCTGCATTCATTGATGACTTCGGCGTCAAGTTGAAACGTTTCGACCTTTCAGCCATCGAGCCTGACAAGGAAAGCGAAGGTTACGAAGAGCTGCGCCGTCTCACTGCAGGTCAACAAGCCAAGACTATCGAAGCCCAGACAGACATCAACATCAAGAACATGCAGGACACCCAACGTATCAATGCAGAGAACATGGAAGAAACCATGCGCATTCAACGTGAGGAAAGTCAGCGTGCTCAGCGTCTGCAGACTGAAACCAACTTCATTGGTGCTCATACCATTAACCAGCAGGCAGAAGTTCTCAAGACAGGAGCACAGAATTTGGGACAGATGGGAAGCATGGACATGGGCGGCAATGGTGGCGGCAGTATGAACCCAGCCGGAATCATGACAGGTATGGCAATGGGCGGTGCCATGGGACAACAGATGGCAGGCATGATGAACCAGATGGGCAATGCCATGAATGGTCAGATGAATACACCACCACCTCCACCAAACGTACAATATCATGTATCTATAAATGGTCAACAAGCAGGTCCATTCAATATGAACCAGCTACAACAGATGGTTCAACAAGGACAACTCACACCTCAGACATACGTCTGGAAACAAGGCATGGCTGGATGGGAATTGGCAAGCAATGTACCGGAATTAGGAAGCCTCTTCCAAAGTACAACGCCACCACCTCCTCCACCACCAATGCCATAAAACAATAATAACCTATGGATGATTATAATTCATTTAGTACCATCGACCATCTCGTAGAATTTGGCATGGGAATCGCCATTGCACAACAAATGGTAAACACGATGAATCATTGTATTGGCAATATGCAGGTACCAGGAGCAGGCAACACGCTTACATCAGGCAAGCCTACCCCACAGTATCATATACTAGTCAACAATGCTGTAGCAGGTGCGTTCTCTGAAGAAGAACTCAATACGCTCGCCAAAGCCAAGACCCTAACATCTGAAACGATGGTATGGAAGCCAGGTATGAGCGGATGGATGCAAGCCAAGAATGTACCTGAAATACAGAAAATAATATTGCTGAACACATAAATGATTAATGATATGAAAATAGATTTAGTCAGAACAATAGTTGCCATTGGTATAGGAGCACTCATAGGATGGGGCTTCTATGCCCTGGCTCAAGACTCAGTGGATGGTCAGCCATTAGGTTTTGCCATCGGAATAGAAACCGCACTATTAGGAATTGGTTTAGTGGGTATCGAATATGAGGAATATCCTCGTTCTGGTACGATGATTCGAGCAACTTGCGCCCTTGGGACCTTGGTGCTATTAGTATTAAATGCCATTTATGCATATACTGGAGTCAATACCTCTTTTTATATATTAAATGGCATCATATCTCTCATTTTACTATTAACTGTAAATGGTATTTATAAAAGTAAACAATAATCCTTTAATTATATTGATATGGGAATCATAACTGATTTTTTGATAGATAAAGCTAAGGACGCAGCTGTGTCTAAAGCTAAAGATATAACCGTTGATAAAGTGAAAGATGCGGCAATTGACAAAGCTAAAGACATGGTAATTGAAAAGGCCGAAGATATATATATGGGCGAAGAAGATAAAGCAGAAAGAGCTGGATGTGCCAGCAATATATTACGTTTTTTCATTTCTCTTGTCTGGCTAATTGTGGTTCTCGGAATTGATATACTATCTTTCATCGTCTTTAACCCACTCATTGGAGCAGGACTAGAACTCTGCATTTTCGTAATCACTTTATGTATTCCATTCTTAAGAAAGAAAGGAACACTCACACGTTGGTGGGGATGGTTGGCACTTCTCTCAGCTATAAGTTTGCTCGGAATTGCATTTGGTCGCTAATATAACTATATATAAATACATTAATTTAAAATACAAGAATAATGAAGAAAAAACTTTTTAATCTGTTTGCTATTTGCTTATGCGCTATAGCATTCTTGGCTTCTTGTGGCGGTCCTAAGGATGCCACAAAAGAATTAGAAATTTCAAATGCAGAAGTCTTAGGAGACAGTGCCGATGTCGTTTCTATCGTAGATGGAACCTATACTCTTGTAGGAGTCGTACCAACCGACATTACCCAAACGCTATCTATTAAGATTAAATTACGTCTCGAAAGACCAATCCAAGACAAAGACTTGCATATAAGTGGTTGGAATCTTGAGATCTTAGACAAGAATGGTACATCACTACTCGACAAATTAATTCTAAAGGATAGTGAAGACAGTAAACTTCTCAAATTTGTTACAGAGGGAAAAGAAGGTGAAGAGAAAGAGTTTACCTTCCAATACAGCATTGCAAATGGTGATTTATATAAAAAAATCATGAATGACGCTGCAAATATTAACTTAAAAGACGTTTCGTTCTACAAAGAGCAATACTATAGCAGCGAGTCGTCTGAAGTTACTGATGAAGAAACTACTGATACAGATAGTAACACCGACGTTGAATCTGATGACATTTCAAGTAACAATGTTGACGAGATTCTCAAAACTTATAGCGAATACGTTGACAAATACATCAAGTTTATGAAGAAAGCTGCCAATGGTGACTTATCTGCCATGACAGAATATGCAAGTCTGCTGAAGAAAGCACAAGAATTTGACGAAAAGTTGAAAGAAGTCAAGGGAGATATGACAACTGCACAAATGAATAAATTCCTTGAAATTCAAAAAAAGATGCTTTCAGCAATGCAAGAAGATATGAACAACTAATAAAAATCGAGTAGGAGGTAAATACTAATAGTAGGAATTTACCTCCTATTAGTATTAAGTATGAACACTTTCACAAAACTTCAGAAGCCAACGAAAGTTCTATAAACAGCTAAAGCATTACATGTATTATGAAGAATTCAAGCATTTGGCTGAGCATCCACACCATCGGGATGTTCCTGCCATCTTCAAAATCGAAGTTTTAGAAACAGAGGAGCTGGAGGAGAAAGACAAGATCTTCTGCCAGGCTCATGAATGCAGCATCCGCAACAAGGAACAGATAGAGAAGTCTGAAAAGTGCGGTTGCTTCAGCTGCTGCGAAATCTTCACACCATCTGAAATCACGGATTACCTTCCTGATGAGCCACCTACAGCCGAATGTCCCTCCTGCCATACCGACTCCGTAATAGGTGAAGCCTCCGGCTTCCCTATCACCAAGGATTTCTTGAAGAAAATGAAGAAGAGATGGTTCTAGGCAAAATAAGGAAAATCGCCCTAACCCCAAAATTTACACCTATTTTTGGGGTTACAATCCCCAAAAACATACAGAATTTTGGGATTAGGGCGATTTTTCAACGTTTTCATCTATCTTCCTCCCCTATCTCATGGGGGCAGTTTCTTCTCGAGTATCTGAGCAGTTCTGAATTAGTTGAAGAAGGTTATGCCACTTGGCTGTTCCAAAGTAGTGCGCTAGAAGGACCTAGTAAAAAACATGGTATCATCAGCATTAAGCCTCTCGGTAATTCCTGGTACAAATATTCATATTATGACATGGGAACAAAGGCTGAAAACAAAGTAAAGGTCATCATAGATGGAACAACCATCAAATTCGACAAGGTGGAACAACTTACCAAATTCTAATGGATGACATCATTTAAATAATCAAGCGAGGGTGTGTCATAAGTTTATGATTCACCCTATTCTTGTTGTTGGAAAAGATAGGATATGTTGTTGAGATAGTTAGTATCTTCGGTCGCATAACAGCTGATATGCGCATGCACAACACCTGTTGTGCATGCGGTGGTCAACTGTTATGCACCAACTATTATTCAGACTTATGACACACCCTCGTTTTTTTGAAATTTTCCCTTCATATTACTATATTATAAAGGTATAACTAAAAAGCAAGAATAAAATGTCTTTATGTATCATCAAATACACCTATACTCGATATGTAGGGGTGGATATCGAAAAATATACTCGGGGACTATTCGAGTATGTGAAGGAAGAGTTTGGGGAGTTTCAACCACAAATGTCAGAGCCTGGAACTATACCTGATATGCCAGACTATCTGGACATCGTGCTCTGCAAAAAGGACGGAAGTATCTTCTACGAAATGGATATCCAAAGACGTGCCATCAACATCCCGCTCGACTTTCAGATGGAAGGATTGGTCCTGGAAATCAAAATCACCAACTGCGATGGTACAAAATTCAAGAAGAAACACCAATTCTTAAAATAACCATCCCATGACATACGAAGAATTCAAGCAATTGGCTGAGCATCCACAGCATCGGGATGTTCCTGCCATCTTCAAGCTCGAAGTTTTAGAAACAGAAGAGCTGGAGGAGAAAAAGCGTTCACATTATCCGAAATACAAGGTGAACACCTATTGTCCGCAAGCCTTCACCACAACTTTGGAGGAGGCAGAGAGACTGATGCACCAGGATGTCCTTTACCGCAAAAAGATGAAGGAGGAAGACGACTATCCGCTGGATACCTTCTGCTATTATATCTCGGAGATTCCGCTGGGACTGTTGCACTACGACCGCGAATGTCTTTCGGAAAGGGTGTATGACGGGGAGGGAAAACTGATCGACCGGTCTTACTGCTGTTCGCGTTTCAGCATTTACTATCCCGGAGTCTGCGATTTGCCTGCATACGACCGTCATCCTGACGAGACCTTCCGAGGCAGAAGCGCTGAACAGATTAGATTCCAGAAAGGTGACATCGTGGAAGTATATCGTGGCGATGAGGTGAAACTTGCCATCGTTGTCGGAACTCCGCTTACCACCGAATGGATCTGGGAGAGAAACCAGGCTGCCAAGGATAAAAGGGGATTGGATGAACTGCCATATGATGAGACGGATGACAGCTATACCGTGATAGATGGTCCCGGCTACGAATACCACGACCATGTTCCGTCGCTGTATGTCTTCGCCCCTCACTATCATGTGCCGCTCTATCTTCAGAGACGATTCAAGGGGTATCTGGAGAAGGCTGAGAAAAAGCAGAAAGAAGAGGAGGAGAAAGACAGGATTTTCCGCCAGGCTCACGATTGCAGTTTCAGCAACAAGGAACAAATAGAAAAATCTGAAAAGTGCGGCTGTTTCTTCTGCGGCGAAATCTTCTCGCCATCCGAAATCACGGATTACCTCCCTGATGAGCCGCCTACAGCCGAATGTCCCTTCTGTTATACCGACTCCGTAATAGGTGATGCCTCCGGCTTCCCTATCACCAAGGATTTCTTGAAGAAAATGAAGAAGAGATGGTTCTAGGCGATTTTTCAACGTTTTTCACCGACCTGCCCCCTATCTCATGGGGGCAGTATCAGTTTTGAAAACGGACATTAAAATACCATTTATCCAAAGAGATCATTCATCCTTACCTCACTATTCACCAATCCACTATGCATATTCTGCTTCACCCCATAAGTCGTGATGAAAGTATGCAGCAATGCCTTCTTCGTCTTGGTCGCCACAGAGAAGGAAGACATCCTGTCACGCAGCCGCTGCTCATAGCTGGCATCTATCACAAACTCATCCTTGGCATATTTCATCTCACAGATATTGATAGCTCCATCAGCACGGTCTATCAGCATATCAATCTGACCTCCTCGCCATTCTGCACCAGTAGAATCTATAAAAGGACGGCAGGACCAGGAATAAACATTCGCCAAAACACCAGAAATACCCAATGCCTTCTTGATCTGTGGGATATGATGTAGGCATACCTGTTCGAAAGCATAACCGCTCCAGGCTGTTCTACTTCCCGAATTGCGCATGTTACTCCAGAAGTTCTTATCCTGCCCACTGTTATTTGCCACAAAACGGGTATAGAACAATGAGTATAAGTCAGTTAACTGATATAGGGCATCCCTTTCACTCTTTCCTATGGTAGCATATTTCCTGATAAAATCGCATTTCTTCAGATTCTCCAGGATTTCTGATAACTGTCCACCGCCTTTCAGTTTCAACTCATCCATCAATTCCTTACGGGTCATCCCCTTCATTTTTTCAGAAAGCACCTCTACTATCTTGCGATAATGCTTGGAGTCATTAAAGAGGGAACGGAAGAGGAAATCGAATTCTCCACGTAATGGCGAATCCTGCGAGAAAAACAGTCTGTCGATGCACACATCTAACGGCACACCACGCTCCAGCATATCAAGATAATAAGGAATACCACCCAATATCATATACACATCCAATACCTGCTGGCGGGTAAGAGCAAGGCCTTTCAATTCGTTTAAGAACAGCTCTGTCTCGCCCAGAGAGAATGGAGCCAGATAGATCTGCCGGGTAACGCGACCATACAATCCGCCCTTATCGCCTATAAACTTAGCCAACATCCACGTGGTGGAAGAACCACAGACGATAAGTTTCAGTTGAGGGACCATAGAAGCCCATGAATTCCAGAAATAACTGAAAGCTGCGATAAAATTGCTTTTGGGCGTATCCATCCAAGGCAACTCATCAAAGAACAGAACAATCGGTTCCTGCAGAGATAAGCCCGACAGATATTCACGCAAAGCAGCAAAAGCCTCAAACCAGGTTTTCAGCTTGGGCACGGTCTGCTTAGCATACTGCGCCAACGCCATCCGAAACTGCTCCAGCTGTACCGCACGGCTCACTTCATACATACCAATAAAGGAAAAGGCAAACTGGTCGTTGAACATTTTTCGAACCAGAAAAGTCTTTCCTACGCGCCTACGACCATAGATAGCTATCAGTTCTGCCTTGTTGCTTTTACAACGTTCCAGAATGAGTTTCTGCTCATATTCACGTCCTATTATTCCGTTTGCATCCATAACTTTCTGATTTTATTTCATTTATACTAAATTTTATCGGTGCAAAGATAAACAAAAAAAATGAAATCTGCAAGAATAGTACCGCCCTAACTATCTTTTTTAACATAGTTAGGGCGCACCTATAAACGATAATACCGCCCTAACTACCTATTTTTATATAGTTAGGGCGGTACTATCAGAAAAGAAGCAGGATGGAAGACTGGTCCACCCTGCTATTTTTATTAGAATACCTTTACGAAACGGTCGATATCGATAGAAAGGCCTACCGTGAAGGTGCGACCGGTGGTCATCGCCGAACTCCAATAATAGTTCTTTGGCGTATAACCGAAAAGATTATCTACTGTGAAATTCAGATTGACGGCATCCAGGAATCGCTGCTGAAGCGTGAACTTCCACAACTGATAACTGCTGTCATGCTTCTTGATGTTCGTATCAGGAGAAGACAAGTATCTGCCTGACAGAGCGGCATTGATGCGATAGAACGAACAGAGTTGGCGATCGTAGTCGAGACGCCAGGTGGCGGTATGAGGACGAGGCTGGGAGAACTGGGAATCTACACTTCTGCCACCCACATGGAGATAACTGTAGTCGAGTTTCACACCTAGACCCATATCCGAACGGTACTGGGCACTGAAGTCGATGCCGCTCACCTCTACTCCATCCTCGTTGCAATAACGCGAAGCCACATCCGGCTGACCGGTTCCTGGGATATAATCGGCATAATCCTCGGTAGTGATACGCTTATCATACTTATTATAATAACCCATGAGAGTAAGACTATACTGACCAGTAAAGAAGCCAACATTCTTCACCCTTCCGGCATGCTCCAGCGCCAGGTTGTAGTTGTCGCTCTTCTCCGGCTTCAAATCCGGATTACCGTAAATCATCTGCATACCTGCCATATCAAAGTTCATATACATCTCCTTGAGCGTTGGGGCACGGAATCCGCCGGCATAGTTGGCACGGATGGAGAAGCCCTTCCACTTGGTCATCAGAGCCAGACGACCGGTAGTAGCATGCTGGCTGGATGCAGAGAAGTAATCATGACGAAGACTTGCCACGATGTTCAACCACTGCAAAGGATTGTAATCGAACTGGGCGAAGGCATCACATGAATTCTGATTCTTTGATTCATTATCCTCAAACTGATAGGTGGTAAGATAATCGTTCAGGAAATCTGCACCTACCGTCAATGTATTCTTGCCGAAGATATGGGAATAGAGGGCACGGACGGTGTTCTGACGGTTGGTATAATCGTGGTCGTGAGTACGCTCATCATTCACATATCGAGCCTTGTCATACTGGTCGAAGCCGTAAGAAATCTCCAGATTATCATTCTCCGAAAGATTCATCACGGTCTTCAGTCCGGCAGAATAATCCATGTAATGATCATCATAGTTGCTGCGCTTGCTGATACGATTGAAATAACCGCCACGACCTATCAGTTTTACCTTATCAGAGAACTTGTAGGTAAGACGCTCCTTCACATTGAAGGTCTCTCCACCATAGATATGGAGGATGTTGGATTCTGTATCGAAAGGACTGGTGAGCTGAACCTCATCCGATGTGGTGCGCTGGATGCTGGTCTGCGAATTCCATTTTCCGGCATTGAAGCTGAAGCTTCCACCGTGGCGCCACTCCTTGTTGAAGTCGTTGTAGCGGGTATTGACATTGGCAGTCCAAGGCTCGCTGTTTTCACGGGAGATGATGTTGATGACTCCGGCTACGGCATTGGCGCCATAGAGCGCCGAAGCAGCACCCTTTACTATCTCGATTCGTCCTACATTATCCAAGTTCAGACGACTATAATCTACATTATCCATGGTTTCACCAGCCAATCGCTCGCCATCTACGAGGAAGAGCACGGCGTTTCCACCGAAACCATTCATATTGAGAGAAGTCTCCTGATTCATGGCATAGCCGAATTCCAGACCCGGCATCTGCTCGGTGAGGAGGTCCTGGATATTGGTAGCATCAGCTATCTTGATATCATTGGCGGTAATCAGACGGGTTACCACAGGAGCATCCTTCAAAGCCTTCGGAGTTCGGGTTGCGGTAACTACCACCTGATCGAGGGCTGTAGCATCCGGTTGAAGGCGAAGCACATGCTGCTCACCTTTTCTCTCATCCGCTTTCAGTACGAAAGTCTGAGTCTGATAGCCCACAAAGCTCACCTTCACTCTCACCGCTCCATTCTTGCTGTAAGGAATGCGGAAATATCCGTCTTCATCAGTTGTTACCCCATCCTTTGCATGCAAAATCTGGACGGTAGCACCCGCTAGAGGTGCGCCCGAATCATCGAGCACCCTACCCACGACATCGCCCTGGGTTTCGGCTTTCAGATTCAGGCACAATCCGCAAAGGATCAGGAATAGTGCGAATATCTTTTGTTTCATCGAGTTATATCAAAGTTTATCCAGAAACTATTCTCTTATTTTGTACAAACAAACTTACCAATCATTGGCATAGGCATTTTGCCATACTGCACAGAATAGTTGACGGTCAGGGTTTTGTCCTTCAATGTACCATGCAAAGTAACTGTGTACTTCTTCTCTGCACCATTCACGGTAATAGTACCTGCATAGTTCTCCTGAGAGAAAGCATAAGCACCGTTAGAACCGGAAGCCTTCACAGCAGGTACCTCCAGAGCAGGAAGAGCCATCATACCCTCGCCACAAGCTGGCAATGTAACCTTGACTGTAGCATCATCTACAGCCTCAATCTTCATGGTAAGGTTATCGTATGTAGAAGCCGTGCCCATTACAGTCATATCCAAACTTCCGGTATAGGTACCCGCAATTTCCTTTGCCGCAGCTACTGCTACAGGATCATCATCGCTGCTGCAAGAGCTGAATGCTACACACATAGAAACCAAAGCCAACATCATGGCCATCATTGTCTTAAACTTTTTCATTTTTCTTTATTTTTCTTTTAGTTACAATAATATTTTCTGTTTGAGGGGATTTGCAATCCCCGATTATTTATCTTCCGGAACATAGATGATTTCGCCATTCTCCAACTGGTAAGCAATGCCTACCTTCTTTCCCTTGTTGCCAGATTTATTGCTCTGGTCTTCAGAAGGAGTATAGCGATTGATCTTCTGTCCATCCTTGGTAATGATTTCCATATTCTCCTTGCCAGGGTTCTTCACCATCGTGAAGTTATCCTTGCTGAACATTTCCGTCATATTATAGCGCGAAACGAGTGCTACCATCAGGGCGAGGGCAAACACCATCGCCACATCGAAGAGGTTGCTCACTACGCTCATCGGATCATCATCCTCGCCATCATGCGCAAGCCTATTTCTGCGTCTCTGTCTCATAAATTATATATCTTAACTTTTTTACCTTTTTACTTTTTTACCTTTAAAAACCTTTTTACTTTTCCTCCAAAAGGTCTGCCATAAACTCGAGGTTGCTCATATCCTCGGTATACCAGCGGTTCTTGGTCTGCTTGGTTACGAAACCGATGGCAGCAGAGAACAGGCCTACTACGGTGGTAGCGAAAGCCACCTGCATATTGTAAGCCATCGAAGCAATATCGCCGGTAGAAAGATCTACCAGGGCAGGACCCATCGGAATCAAGGTACCCATCAAACCGAGCATCGGACCCATCTTCAGGAGTGTAGAAGGAAGAGAAAGATCCTTCTCAACAAACTGGGCATACTGGTCGAGGATGCGGTTCACCTGCGCCTTGCTCTGACGGTTGTCCACGAGTTTCTTCATATAGGATACGATGACAGCCTGCTTGTTCTTTGGCAAGCGATCGCCCAGGGTATCGATGTTATCGAGCGTCAGGGTGTTCATCTGTTCACGAATCTCCGCACCCGACTTGCGCTTTACAAGATACTGTCCAAAGAAACCTCCAAGGAGCAGCAAGGCTCTGAGGAAGAAGAAAATCAACAAAATAATCACAGGAACCAGCATGCCTGTGGAAATCCAAAACAATACGTCTGATATGTAATTCATTATACTCTATATTTTTTAATTTGATAATTGTAAATTGCCCATCCTATCGCCATTCCTACGATGACGATGGCGATAACGCCGAGAAGCGAGAGGGCATCGAAACTGTTGAATCCTGCCACCGCAGTCCTGCCATTCACCGTACCGATGATGCCCATCAATCCGAGCAGCACCTCTACCAGAAAAAGCAGTTCCAAGCGGATTGGTCGCTCCGGCAAGAGCCATCTCAAACCATAGGTGAATACCGGCGTCAAGACCAGCAGCACTACGGCAAGCACCCATGCCACTACCTGGAACGATACGCCGGGAAGCAGGAAGATGGTCATCACCAGAACGCTGAACAGCACTGGGAAAACCAGCAAACCCGGGAAGTACTTCAGGAAGATGAAGAACACCCATTTGCGGCGACTCACATGTTCCGAAGTCTTCAGATCTACGTGGTGCACACAGAAAAGCATCATGAGTGCCACATCGATACTCAGCAGCACCGCCATATCGAGCATCAGCTTCTGGTCGGCTATCCAGGCCGCAATCTGCGTCTTCGACTGTTCGATGGCAAGTGGCCAGGTCATTCCTACGAAGAAGGCTACGAGCACCGAGATTATCATAATCTCCTTCACTCCGTGGAAGGTCTGCTTCAGCACAAAACTGAAGCAAACCAATATCATCATTACTAAAACTAATGTCTCCATTTCTATTCAACCATATTCTTTCTTCTTCTGCGAATCAGAATCGCCAACATCACGAATGCTACGATGACGATGACACCTACTACGATGCCGCTCACCACAGTGGTGGTCTTTTGAGCTTCCTCATTCAGCGTCTCCTTCTTCATCACCATACCCTTGTCGCTGCTGTTCTTCGCAGCCTCAGCGTCGCGGATCTGCTCTACATTCTGCTGATATTCCTTGGCAGAAGCAGCATCGGTCTTGCTGGCGATATAATTGCGCAGCTTGGCATTGTCGCAGACGAAACCGGAGCATGAAGGCTTATACTTGTTCACGGTCTCGGTATGAAGCTTGGCGATGTCCTTGAGCTGCTGAGGAGTAGCCTTCCACATACCCTTGCGGGCACTCTCCATCATCACGGCGGTCATTTCCATCAGCGCAGCCGGATTCTGCTTGTCGAAGAACTCCTTGGTGCCGAGATTGTACTTGTCCTTGACATATACATTATATATCTCATCCCACATCTCCTTGTCGATAGCCTTTGGCTTCATCACATTCCAACCGTAGGTATTGGTTACGATTTCTGCGAATGTGCTGGCGCTGCTGGCTCCACCCTTCATCTTCTCCTTGATATAGGCTGGATTGAAGATGGTGGTTCTGCCCTCGATGCCGATAGCCTCCTTCACCTCCTGCATTCTCATATTGCTATGGTTGCGATAGTCGGCGAGATAAGCATCTGGATCCTTACCGGTTACGTTGCGGACTGCGAGGTTCATACCTCCCATGAATTCATATACGTGGTCAAGACTCAAGGCACCCCAGGTGTTGCTCTGTCGTGGCTGAACTACCACATCAGTACGGGTCAGCGCTGCCTCGAAAGCAGCCTTGCGAACGGTCTCCCAGTTCTTCTCATCACCGTAGTAGGCACCCATATTGTTCATATAGACCTCGGCAAGTTGACTTTCCTTATCCCAGCGGTCACCTGCGGTTACCATCTCCTGGATACCGGTGCCATAGTTGCCGTTTACGCCACCAAACACTCGATACATACTCACCTCGCGTGCCTCCTTTGGCGACATACCCTTCTCTACGAGCACCCGTTCCGATTCGGTAACACCGGCTTTCACCAGGTTGTCATACTTATCACCCTTGGCATTTGCCGCCATCTCAATCGCCTTGTTGATGAGGAAGAGACGGGATGCTGCCAGGTCGCGGAGCTGACCGGAAGTCTGAACCACGACATCGATGCGAGGACGGCCCAACTGCTTGGATGGAATGAGACGCAGATCGGTAACACGGCCGAAGGCATCTCTTACCGGTTCTACACCGAGCATATAGAGAATCTGGGCGATGGTAGCACCCTCTGTTTCGATAAACTCGCTGCTCCAGAGTGTGTAGCTCACCTTACGAGGATATTCACCCTTATGTCGCTCACAATACATCTTGATGGTATTGTCGCAAAGTTCCTTTGCCTTCTCCCAGGCATCCTCCGAAGGTGTATTCTCCACATTGATGGAGAAGAGGTTTCTACCGGTAGGCAGGGTGTTCGGATTCACAATCAGATCACCGCCAGGAGATGGAGCGGTAAAGCCGCCATTCAGGGCATTCACCAGAGAAGACATCTCGTTGAACGGACTCTGACGGAGCGCCTCCGAATACTTGCCCACATTCTGCAAGGCATGCTCTACGGTAGTAATCGCCTGAGCCAGATGAATCTGCTGACGGGTATATTTAGGTGCTTTCGACATCATCATACCCTTATCTTTAGAAGATTTCAGAGATGCTTTGCCCTTGCCGGCTTTCGCCATCTTCGCCTTCTTCAAATCCTCCTGATACCATTTCTGGCCCTTCTTGATGGCTTCCATCATCTTGTCAGGGAAGCGACCGGTCTGCTCCATCTTCTCAAAAGCCTCACGACTCATCTGCGGAATCTTCTTCTTATGAGAAACCTTGGCAGCACGGAGCTCACTTACCGTACGGTGGTCCACCTTCTTCGGCTTCGCCTCCTTCATTCCACCCATCTGGTCTGCCATCTGCATCATCATCTGGATAGGATCCGGAGCTGCCTGCATCGCCTCTACCTTACGCGCCATCTGGAGTTCGGAAGGAGTGATTCCTACATAACGGCAGATGTATTCATCAGAAACCGAGGCTGAACCCAGAAGCTGGGTCACAGTGTTGCGTGCCTTGCTCAGATAGAGACGGTCGAAAAGCTGCTTATGCTTCTCCACGCCCTCCAGAGCACGACCTTTCAACTTATCCACAGCCAGCATTCCGTAGGCAATAGGATCTGTAGCCATCGCATAGACACTGGTGCGGACATCATCGTTATCGTATGGCACACCCAGAGTATAGAGTTTGCCGGTAATCTTCTCGTTTGCCAACTCTTCCGCAAAGTTCTCTACTCTTGCGATTTCATCTGCAGAATATGGCTTGTTCATCTGCTTGGCATCGAGTCCCAGTTCTCGGGCGATTCCCATCTTCACGGTTAGCGCCTTCACTTTCAGCGACTGTTCGGCAGATGCCTTCTTTTCGTAAGACTGGATGGCATCGCTCAACTGCTTATAGGTCTGTCGCAATTCGCTCTCCTTGAAAGGAGGAGTGAGATAGCTCTGGGTCTGGGCATAGGTACGGCGCTTGGCAATCATCGCCTCGCCCACATTGCCGATGGTATATATATAAAGATGTGGAACCACACCAATCAATCGGTCACTCCAGTCGTTGCTGTCGAGTGCCACCTGCTTTCTCGGGGTATATTCCAGCGAACCGTGGGTTCCGAAATGGATAAGTGCATCGGCACTGAAACCATAACGAGCCCAGAGATAAGAGGCAACATAGGTGTAAGGAGGTGCCTGGTCGGTGCCATGCACAATCTTGAAGGAATCGCCTCCCACGCCTGCCATCACCTGTGGAAGCAGAGCCACATTACCAAACTGCAGTCTTGCCACCGCCAACTTACCGTCATCGGTAGCCATATATTTGCCAGGGAAGGAACCATAGAGCTGATTCAGCTCCTTGATCATCTTCTTAGACAAAGCCTTCTGTGTCCATCCGGCAAACTGCTGGGCGGTAACCAGGGCTGGATGTCCCGACTGGAGGAATTGGGTATAGGCTCCCTCTGCATAGGTTCCGAAGACGGCACCCTGAGCCTGGATCATCTTTGCCAGTTCCTGAGGATTGGCTGGCAACTTGCCTACATTGTATCCCTCATTCTTCAAGCGAACCAGGAGATTGTAGAGCGATGGAACCACTTCCATTCCCGAAGCGGTAAGTGCATTCTGACCCGGACCCTTGAAGTAGAAGATGGCGATACGCTTGCTGCTGTTCTTCTTGTTCTTCAGATTCACATAGCCCTGCACGCTCTCCACAAAACTCTCCATTCTGTCTGGGATGCCGTAAACCTCCTGCAAGCCCTCCTTGTTGATGCGCTGTCCGAAAACCACGTATGGACGGATGGCACCATCAATCTCCGGAGTCACGATGCTCTGCGACATGAAGCCGCCGTTCATTCCCTGCTTGTCGTTCTCCCAATCGGTGGTCAAACGGTTGATATTAAGAGGTGAGAACAATGGAATATTCTTCTGCTTCAGGAACTCAACGAAGTAATCGCCCAGTCTGCCATGCGCCATATTCACTACGGCATTCGCCTGAATACTGTCAGCATGATGACCGGCGATAAAGCTCTGCAGCTGGTTGATGCGATACACCATGAATCCCTTCTTCTCAAAAGCCTTCTCCATATCAGGAGCCGCACCCATAAAACCGGTGAGCAAGATGGTAGGAGCACCTTTCTTATATAATCCGTTCTTCGCCAGGAAGGCATTGTACTCACGGATGCTGTTGAAACCCAGCTCATCGCCCTTTTCATCCTTCGGGTCGAAATGAGTCAGGAGATAGTTTGGTCGCTCATCCACACGTTCCGGTTCTGGAGCCATGAACTTCTTTCCGTCGATAAACTTACGGATGTAAGCGAGCATACTGTGATAATTCTTCTTGCTGCCGTTCTCGATGTACTGCATCAGATAATCGGCATCGAAATTATCTACTGATACGATATTGTTGGCTGGGTTGGTAGCAGCATGAGTCAGGGTCGGCACCTTATAGGAAGCCTCTTCCAACTGCTTGCGCTGGTTCTCGTCGATTCGGAGTCCCATACCATTCACGATAATCATATCGTAATCATCCAGATGATCGAAATCATCGGTCGTGATCTCACTCAGTTTAATCATCGCATTGTCGTTGGCATGCGAAATCTGTCCCAGCGCAATAGCCTGATAGTTGAGGAAAGCGATGCGGGTAGTACCCACCCAGGCAGAGTAAGCCTTCGCCAAACCTCCCAGAACAATCACGGCCAACAAGGCCAGGAAGATGTGTTTCTTTTTAATCTTTCTGATTTTTCCTAATCCTTTTTTCATATCTATTCCTTTTTTCAGGCTGCAAAGGTAAGACTTATTTAGAAATTGTACAATACCGAGAAATTGTGATTTTCACATTTTTTATACTTAGAATTAGGTATCAGGTTAAACGCATAGATATAGTCTGTACTAATAAATAAGTAGTGTTTTCAGGACTTTTTCTTTCATTTCAGCCCTCAAAAAGAGGAATTATTCCGAAATATGCAGAAAGAGCGTGATCACCATTACGGCAATCACGCTCTTTCTACTTATAAACATAAAACATTACGAAGATGAAAGAAAAGCTTAGCAAACCTTCTTCTTCCGCTCACAATAGCGTTCGCATTGGGCACAGATGTCATATCCCAGCATGGCACCCAAGATGAAATCCTCCTCCGGCGTAAGCTGGCACAACGGTTTGGTGATTATCATGCGGATAGCATCCAGACATTCTTTCTTACCAAAGAAGAGATTCAGACGGTCGTTGCCAACCGGCTGGATGATATAATCAATGTTCTGACGCTCTAATCTAGTTATGGCAAAAGACTCATATTTCTTGTTGAAGGTGTAGAGCACCAGGCGGCGCACGCCCTTCTTATATTCATATATATGATTCATCAGAACCTTCAAATCTACTGGTGTTGCGATTTCCTGCTGCATACTATCCGAATTTATCTGTTTTTAAACCAAGAATCAGAGAATTCCATCATTCTCCAATTCTTGAAAAATATTTTTGTAAAATTATAACGCTGGCTTGATGTCCTCGAGCCAGGCTTCGATACGCTCCTCTGTCTTGTCGTCCTCGTTCACCTCGTCGAGTGCGAGTCCCAGGAACTTGTCGCCATCAATTGCCTCACTGTCATCATAGGTGTATCCGTCTGTAGAAACACCAGGCAATACGGTAGCACCAGTCTCAACGGCAACATCATAGAGTTCCTTCATGCCGCCACAGAATGTATCAGGGTAAGACTCGCTGTCGCCACAGCCAAACAGGGCCACAGTCTTGCCAGCCAAGCCGGCACTCTTCAATGTCTTCACGCCATCATACCAGTCGTCCTGCATCTCGCCGGCACCCCAGGTAGAAGTACCGAGAAGAAGATTCTCATGACTTGTGATAGTAGCGTCATCGATGTTAGCTACATCTACAGCTTCCACGCCCAACTTAGAGGCGATGGTTTCGGCAATCGACTGGCATGAGCCAGTAGAAGAGCCATAAATTACGATTGTTGTTTTCATTTGTCTATCTTACTTTTAGTTACATTCATTTTCGGGTGCAAAGATACGCCCTTTTCCCGTAATCTGCAATACCTAAAAATGATGGTTTCGCAGAAATACCTAAATATGGGGATAGATAAAAAGTTTTAGGACGATTCATCCTAAAACTTCTCTAATTTCAAAAGTTTTAGGACGATTCATCCTAAAACTTTCTTAAATATTCTACTTTTAGGATGATTTATCCTAAAAAAATAGTATCTTCGCAGCAAATATATAATCAAAGAGCAATGAAATGATATGAAACGAATAGAAAGAACGGAATATCTCAATAAACTGATCGCTTTCAAAGACAAGTCTCTTATCAAAGTGATAACCGGCATTCGCCGTTGCGGTAAATCCACTATTATGGAGATTTATCGTGACTGGCTTAAGAGGCAAGGTGTCAGTGCCGACCAAATCATCTATCTCAATTTCGAGGATTACGACTTCTATGAGCTTCGTAATCCACATAACTTATACGCTTATATCAAGCCATTAATTCATCAAGACAAGATGACTTATATCTTCTTTGATGAGATACAACATGTGGAAGATTTCCCAGACATCATCAACAGCCTCAACCTGAAGCCAACAGTAGATCTCTATATTACGGGGTCGAATGCCTATATGCTGTCAAGCGAAATCGCCACGTTACTATCCGGAAGATATGTGGAAATCGCAATGCTTCCCCTTTCATTCAGAGAGTATGTTGAAGGTATCGGAGGAACCGACAATCTTCCCAAAGCCTATACAGACTACATCACAAGGAGCAGTTTTCCATATACCCTTGAACTGGATACTCCCGCAGAAATCAGCGACTACCTGAATGGCGTATATAACACCATTGTAGTAAAGGATATCATGAGCAGGAAGAAGTTACCCGATGTCATGATGCTGGAAAGCGTTATCCGTTTCACAGCCGACAATATCGGCAACATCCTATCCACCAAGCGCATAGCCGACATCATGACTGCCGATGGAAGGAAAATAGACCAGAAAACCGTAGAACGATATCTGACCGCACTCTGCGAAACCTTCTTCGTATATGAAACCAAAAGATACAACATCAAGGGTAAGCAGCTGCTCAAGACATTGGGTAAATATTATCTAGTAGATATCGGTTTGAGAAGAATGCTCCTAGGTTCCCGCTCATTCGATGCCGGCCGCATCCTGGAGAACATCGTTTATCTGGAACTACTCCATCGCCAGCAGAAAGTATATATAGGAAAGATGGATAATCTGGAAGTAGATTTTGTAGCGATTGATGAAAACAATATCACGTATTATCAGGTAGCTGCTACCGTTAGAGATGAGACTACCTTAAAACGTGAATTGGCATCTCTGCAGCAGATCAATGACCAATATCCTAAGTATATCCTTACACTTGATGAAGACCCTACTGCCGATTACAACGGTATCAAGAGAATCAATGCCCTAAGATGGCTGATGGGAGAAATAGGATAGCCTATATTTCCTCAGAGTAACACCATAATATATAAGGCACAAAAATGATAATTCTATGAAAGATTTTGCAGCGATAGATTTCGAAACGGCCAACCAGCAGCGTACAAGTGTCTGCTCGGTGGGCATTGTGATAGTGAGGGATGGCGAGATTGCAGACAGCTACTACAGCCTCATCAAGCCCGAACCGGAATAGATGCTGAAGCCTGTGCCTGGATAGCAAGAGAGCTGTTATAGTAAGTACCAGAACTGCATGAGGGTGTGTCATAAAGCCATGACACACCCTCTTCTGTTATTTGTCAATTTCAGCACGTATGAATATACCGTTATTGCTGTAATAGAGATCGTAGCCAGGAATATCAATTTCATATCCGCCAACCTCTTTTTCAATTTTGTAAGGCTTCAAATCAGGATATTTCTTTGCAATATCCTCAGCTATGACAGTAGGAATAATGCCTACAGGGATCTCAGAGTATTTGCACTCAACACTCGTCCACTCTCCCTTCTCATTAAACTCCACTTTAGAGCCATCACTGAGCAATACTTCATATTCCCAAAAGCCATTATCTTTCTCCTTTTCCACACGGCTGTATGATGCATCAGCAAAATATTGCTTTACAAACAGCTGTGCCGACATCGGCAATGCTGCATAATCAAACTCTTTATCTTCACTGCTGCATGAAACTGTAAAAAGGACCAGTAACATCGCAACAATACTGCGTTAAATTAACATTTAATCGTCTGTAAATCAATAACTTATATTAAGAAATGCTTATGAAAACTTAACTATAAAAAGTTG
>OMBE01000066.1_pt1 | contig 19473 bp, 10 predicted proteins | sample 1644781 | NCBI WGS metagenome assembly OMBE01 (sample SAMEA103958155, study PRJEB25191) | human gut metagenome | biome: human-associated habitat [ENVO:00009003]; feature: intestine environment [ENVO:2100002]; material: feces | place: Germany | collected 2013/2015
AAATTTACCCCTAATGTTGTTTTTTTGTAAAATACTCTTGAAATTTGTATTTTTTATGCGATAATATTAATATGTCTTGTTGTGTGTACATATTAAAGTAAACACACAAATTACAGAATACCAAGGAGATTACATATGAGTAATTGTGCGATTATTCTTGCGGGCGGCGAAGGCAAGCGTATGAAAAGCGACAAGCCGAAAACACTTTCGCTCGTACTTGGCAAGCCTATGCTTGAGTGGGTTATTTCTTCACTTAAGAAGGCAGGCATTAATGACATCTGCATTGTAAAGGGCTTTAAAAAAGAATGTATAGACGAATTTGTGTCAACACTTGATTTTAAGGTTGAAACGGTTTATCAGGCAGAGCGACTCGGTACAGGCCACGCAGTAATGATGGCAAAGGACTTCCTTGAAAGTCACAAAGGCGACAGCGTGGTGATTTTAAACGGCGACGCACCTTTTATGGACAGCAAAACCATTGAAAAGTCACTTGAACAGCACATAAACACTCAATCAAGTGCAACTGTAATTTCCGCAATGGTTGACGACCCTACAGGCTACGGCAGAATTGTCCGTGACGAAAACGGCGATGTAAAGTCAATCGTAGAACAGAAAGACGGCAGTGAAGAAATCCTTAAGATTAAGGAAGTAAATTCGGGCGGTTTCTGGTTTGACGCAAAAAAGCTTTTGTCTGTGCTCGGCAGAATTTCATCCGATAATAATGCAAAGGAATATTATTTGCCCGACGCATTAAAGCTTTTGCTTTCGGACGGCTGTAAGGTAGGCGCTTATACCGCAGAGTGCAGCGACACAGTGCTCGGCGCAAATGATCCCGCACAGCTTGAGGAGCTTAACAATATTGCAAAAGACAGGGGATATACCTGTTAAGATAATAGTAGAATACAAACTATAGAGTAAAAAGGAGCGATTACAATGAATTTTCACGGAAAAGACATTAAAATCTTTACCGGAAGCTCAAATGTAAATGTAGCCAAAGGAATTGCAGGCAGCCTTGGAGTTCCGCTTGGTAAGAGCGAATGTACTCAGTTTTCTGACGGTGAAATAGCGGTTTCTCTTCAGGAATCTGTAAGAGGCAGCGATTGCTTTATCGTTCAGTCAACTTGCACTCCGGTAAATGACAATTTAATGGAAATGCTTATTATGATTGATGCCATGAAGCGTGCTTCCGCTGCAAGAATTACAGCAGTTATGCCTTACTTCGGCTACGCAAGACAGGACAGAAAAGCTAAGGCAAGAGATCCGATTTCGGCAAAACTTTGTGCTGACATCATCACATCAGCAGGTGCCGATCGTGTGCTTACAATGGATCTTCACGCAAACCAGATTCAGGGCTTCTTTAATATCCCTGTTGACCACCTCTATGGTTCTCCTATCCTTGCTAACTATATGAGAGAGAAAATCGGCGGAAACTTTGATGAATACATCGTTGTTTCTCCTGACCTCGGTTCGGTTACCCGTTCAAGAAACTTTGCGTCTAAGATTGGCACAGGTCTTGCTATTATTGATAAGAGAAGACCAAAGGCTAATGTTTGCGAAGTTATGAACATCATCGGTGACGCAAGAGGCAAAAAGGTTATCCTTGTTGACGATATGATTGACACAGCAGGCACACTTTGCAACGCAGCAAACGCTATAGTTGAAAAGGGCGGTGCTACTGAAGTTTATGCTTGTGCTACACACGCAGTTCTTTCAGGTCCTGCTATCGAGAGAATTAAGAACAGCGCAATCAAAGAGGTTGTTCTTCTTGATACAATCCCTGTACCACAGGAGAAGATGATTGACAAGTTCACAGTTCTTCCTGTTGCTCCTACATTTGCAGAGGCTATTGCAAGAATTTACAATGACAAGCCGTTTACACCTGCATTTGGTTAATGAACCGAAAATTAAATAGCGATTATACAGGCGGGTTTCAAATAACCCGCCATTTCGCCATTAAAAAGGTTTTGGGTTGTAACGACAAACAAACTAAATTTATATATAAACACAAACCATAGTTTATTAGCAGTTATTCAGACTGCACGAGGTATAATAAGAAAATGAGTTTTTTTAATTTAACATTTAACAATAACGAAAATACAGAAATCGTTGATAAATTTATTGACGAATACGCTCAATGGCACAATACGGGAAAAACTCCCGATATGGGCTCTCTTGATGTAAACTACACTCTTGAACTTCAGAAAAAAAGACTTGATGAAAATAATGTCAGAAAAGAAGTTGTGTTTGATACAAAAGAAAGCTCGTTTAAGCAGGCGCTCAAGTGCTTTACCGTCACCGACAGAGGCGACTACAAAAGTGATGTTGCCTGTAAAGACTATAAGGTGACAGAAACCTTTTTTGTAAATAATAAAAAGAAAAAGAAAAGAAAGAATAAACGCAACTTTTATGCTACCATCACAAGACTTTTAAATCAAAATGCAGGCGGTGCGGTTGCATGCCCAAACTGCGGCGCTATCAGTGATGTGCAGGACTTACTTACAGGCTGTAAAAGCTGCGGAACAAGATTTATTATTGACGACTTATTTCCTAAGGTTACAAACTTTTATCACATTAAAGACGAGGCAGACCTAATCAGAAAAATACTAAAGCCGTCAATGCTTATATGCGTTCTTGGTATGATAGCCACCGTTATGAGCTATTCTTTGATTTCTAATATTAATAACGGAAACATAGTGCAGGGCAGCGATGACTTTGTATTTCAGATTGTGCAGTGCGTAATTGTAGGATTGATTTATGGCACTGTTTCGGGTTATATTTTGTGGGCGGCTTTTATACTCATATGGATGATGATTGGCGCAATAAAAAGCCTGTTTTTGCTCGGTCCTCATGTAAGGGCAAAAACTCAGCTGCCAAAGGTTATGCGACAGATTGACCCTAACTTTTCGTATGAGTTTTTCATAGGTAAGGTTATAAACCTTATGAAACTTATGATATTCAGCGATGACTACACCAACCTTGCGGCTTATGACGGCAAGCCTATGCAAAACACCTTTAAAGACATTGTGGACATTAGCTATGACGGTACGGTAAGGTATAATACGCTGAAAACAGACGGTAACTACTGCTATGTAGATATTACCGTATATACAACAGTAACAAAGGTTGACGGCGGTGCTCTCAAAAGTTCAAAGGAAAAATTCAGGGTTGTTGTTTGCAAAAATATACACGCAATAGCAAATGCAGGTTTTTCTATTAAAAAGGTAAGCTGTAAAAGCTGCGGCGGCAGTTTTGACGCTACAAGAGAGCATAATTGCCCTTATTGCGGTAATCCTTACCACCTCGGCAATGACGATTGGGTTGTAATTGAATTTAATAAAGAATAATTTATATAAAGGAAGGTATTTATGTTTGGTAATAAAAAGAGCTTTGGCGGCGGTGTCGAGCTTTTGGTAGTAGGACTCGGAAACCCCGATAAAAAGTACGAAAACACCCGTCATAACGCAGGCTGGCTTGCGATTGACGCAATAGCCGAGAGTCTTGACTGCAAGGTTGACAGAGTAAAATTTAAAAGCTATGTCGGCGAATGTAATATAGCAGGCAGAAAGGCAATGCTTATGAAACCTACCACATATATGAACAACAGCGGTCAGGCGGTGGTAGAGGCGATGAATTTCTACAAAATTTCACCTGAAAATGTGATAGTATTATTTGACGATATATCCCTCGATGTCGGTAAAATGCGTATTCGCTCAAAGGGCAGTGACGGCGGACAGAGAGGAATGAAGAGTATTATATATTTAAGCGGCAGTGATAAGTTCCCACGAGTTAAAATAGGAATCGGCGCAAAGCCTACACCCGAGTGGGATTTAGCGGATTGGGTGCTTTCAAGATTTTCCAACGATGAACAGAAGAAACTTGCACAGGTATTTGAAAATGCCGCAAAAGCCGTTGAACTTATGGCAGACGGAAAAATCGACAGAGCAATGAATTTGTTTAATTAACATTTTTATAAAACAATGTTGAAAAAATCGGTAATCATCCCAATTTTTGATAAATAAAAAGTGAACAAAAAATTAAAGCAAGATGAATTATGAAATTTTTAGTTGATGTTTTTAAAAACAGTGAGGTTTTTAACTCACTCGAAAAAGCTGTTGTGCGTGGCGGCAGTGTTTGCGCTACGGGACTTTCCGCCGTTCACAAGGCACATATTATCTATTCGCTGTGTTGCCGCAAGAGCACCACAGCCTTTTGTGTTGCCTCCGACGAGCGAGAGGCGCAGACAATCTGTAATGACCTTGCAAGTATGGGTATGCGTGCTTATTTTTATCCCGAGCGTGATTTTAATTTCAGAGATATTCAGAGCGCCTCAAGAGAGTACGAACACGCAAGACTTAAGGTACTGCTCAAACTCATTGACGGCGAATGTGATGTAGTTGTCAGCTGTATTGATGCAGCGTCGCAGTTCACAGTGCCAAAGGAATTTTTGAGGGATTGTGTTCTGACTTTAAAAGAAGGTCTTGAAATCAGTATAGAAAAAGCCGTACGAACACTTACCCTGCTCGGATACGAGCGTTTTGATGCGGTAGAGGGCAGCGGTCAGTTTTCTGTAAGAGGCGGTATTCTTGATTTCTTTATGCCTGATGCCGAAAATCCTGTTCGTGCGGAATTTTGGGGTGATGAAATCACCGACCTTTCTTTCTTTGATATTGATACACAGCGAAGAGGGGAAAAGGCAGGCGAAATCCGTCTTTCGCCGTCTGCGGAGGTAATTATTGAGGACAGAACGGTGCTTGCCGACAAAATAGAAAATCTTGCAAAAGGCGTGCGAGGCAAAAAAGCTCCGCAGGTTAAGGAAACACTGCTTTCGGAGGCGGACAGCATCAGGTCGGGTGCAATGCTTTCAAATACCGACAAGTTTATTCCGCTTTTATATGATAAAGCCGAAACCTTATTTGATTATCTCGACAGAGATACTTTGATTTTCACTTCGGAGTTTAACAATATTTCAGAGCGTGGCAGAGCAATGGACTTCAGAAATGAAGAAACCGTAAAATCTGCCTTTGAGGACGGCATTCTTTGCAGAGGTCTTGACAAGTATTCACTCACTTTTGCGGAATGTGTTGATATTTTTACTTCTCACGGCATTGTTATGCTTGAGGGCTTTGTGCACGGTTCAACAACAATTCCGCTCAGAAAAATAGTATCGTTTTCTGCAAAACAGCTTTCTGTATGGAACGGCTCATACAAACAGCTTGAGGAGGACTTAAACGGTATGCTCACTGCAGAAAGCTGCGGTGTTGTGCTTGCGGGAACGGACAAGGCGGCAAAAAACCTTTGTGATTCGCTTAGAAATGACGGTATTCCCGCACAGTATGCCGATAAGTTGTCGGAAATAAAGGAAAACGCATTATTTGTATTGCCCGGTACTTTGAGCGCAGGCTTTGAATATCCGCTCGAAAAATTCTTTATTATCACACAGGGGCATATTTCGTATGTGCCGAAAAAGAAAGCAAGAAAGAAAATATCAAAGGACAGCCGGGAGGTTTACAGCCTTTCGGAGCTTTCGCAGGGCGATTATGTGGTACACAGCGTTCACGGTATAGGTATTTTCGGCGGTATCCGTAAAATTGATACCCACGGAATTGTAAAAGACTACATCAAGATTGAGTATGCAAAGGGCGATGTTCTTTATGTGCCCGTAACTCAACTTGATATGGTTGCAAAATATATCGGCCCGTCCGAAAACAGTCGTGTAAGGCTTAATAAACTCGGCTCGCAGGATTGGCAGAAAGCAAAGTCAAGAGTAAAAGCATCTGTAAAGGACATTGCAAAGGAGCTTATTGCACTTTATTCCGCAAGAATGAAAGCAAAGGGCTATGCTTTTTCACAAGATAACGAATGGCAGCACGATTTTGAGGCTAAGTTTGAATACGAAGAAACTCCCGACCAGCTTAGGTGCTGTGATGAAATCAAGACAGATATGCAGAAAACCTCACCGATGGACAGACTTTTGTGCGGTGATGTAGGTTTCGGCAAAACAGAGGTGGCACTGCGAGCGGCATTTAAGTGCGTTGCGGATTCAAAACAATGCGCATTGCTTTGCCCGACAACAATTCTTGCGTGGCAGCATTACCAGACTGTGTGCAAGCGCTTTGAGGGCTATCCGGTAAGAATTGAATTGCTGTCACGATTCAGAACGGCAAAACAACAGAAAGAAACTATAGAAAAGCTAAAGCGTGGAGAGGTGGATTTGGTGGTCGGCACGCACAGACTTGTGCAAAAAGATGTGGAGTTCCGTGACCTCGGACTTGCAATCATTGACGAGGAACAGCGCTTTGGCGTGGCACAAAAGGAACGATTTAAGGAGCTTTGCAAAAATGTTGATGTTCTTACTCTTTCGGCTACACCTATTCCAAGAACTCTCAATATGGCAATGAGCGGTTTAAGAGATATGAGTGTAATCGAGGAAGCGCCACGAAACCGTCAGCCTGTACAGACTTATGTTCTTGAACATGACGATGCGGTAATTAACGAGGCTATCCGCAAGGAACTGAGAAGAGGCGGACAGGTTTTCTACCTGCATAACGATGTTGCGACTATTGAATCCTGTGCCTCAAGAATTCTTGAGGCTGTGCCCGAGGCAAAAATAGCCATAGGTCACGGCAAAATGAAAGAGCACGAACTTAGCGAAGTATGGCGAATGATGATTGAACAGGAAGTAAATGTATTAGTATGCACCACTATAATAGAAACGGGTGTTGACCTGCCGAACGCAAATACGCTAATTATAGAAAATGCGGACAGAATGGGACTTTCACAGCTGCATCAGCTAAGAGGACGAGTAGGCAGAAGCAACCGCAGAGCCTATGCTTATCTTACATTCCGCAAAAACAAAGTGCTTACAGAAATTCAGCAAAAGCGCCTTGCCGCTATCAGAGAATTTACCGAATTTGGCAGCGGATTTAAAATCGCAATGCGAGATCTTGAATTAAGAGGCGCAGGAAACATTATGGGTGCTCAACAACACGGACATATGGAATCTGTCGGATACGATATGTATCTTAAGCTGTTGGGCGAGGCAGTAAGCGAAGAAAAGGGCGAAGCCGCACAGTCTGCCGACCTTGATTGTCTTATTGATATTTCGGTAAATGCGCACATTCCGGAGAGCTATGTAGAAAGCCTTACTCTCCGACTTGATGTATATCGCAGAATCGCCGATATACGCAACAAAGAGGACAGCCTTGATGTTAAGGACGAACTCAAAGACCGTTTCGGCGAAATTCCCGAATCCGTGCTCGGACTTATTGATATTGCGCTTATAAGAAACTGTGCAAACGCAATGGGTATTTACGAAATCAGGCAGACGGATACCAATGTTTTACTGTTTGTCAAAGAGATAAAATCGCCGAAGGTTATAGAACTTCTTTCAAGGCTCAACGGCAGAGCAATGCTGTCTGCGGGCAACAAACCGTACATTACAATAAGATGCGGCGGCGGTTCATCGCTTGATATGCTCAAAAAAGTATTTAAAATCTGACAGTTGTCTGAAAACTTTGCCGAAAAAGCAATAAATTTTAGAAAATATATAGACAATGCAAATTTTTTTGTGTATAATCATAAAGTACGCACCCTGTCATTTTACGGGTGAAATAGAATTTTTTAAGGACGGTAAATATTATGAAACCATATGCAAAGATCGGTTCATTGTTGCTTGCACTGATTATTGCTGTTGCAGCGGTTGGCTGCACTCCAATCAGCCTTAATGCAGAATGGGCTTACAGGACAGATAAAGTAGAATTGCCAATCGGCGTTTACAGCTACTCGCTTAAAACAGCTTACTCACAAGCTCAAAATTATGCGTCGAAACTTGCTTCATATGATGAGGCATCCGATTCATGGCTTGACCTTGAGATTACAGACGATGACGGCGACAAGGCGATTGCAAGAGATTGGATCAAAAACGAGGCAGAAACAATGTGTCTTAATTACATTGTGACTGACAACCTCGTTGAGGAGCTCGGCATTGATATGAGCGGCGCTACCGCAGATTCGGCTAAAAAAACAGCCGAGGAATATTGGACAGTAGGCCCTTACGCTTCATACGGCTACTATATGCCTTATAAAGACCAGTACGAGCCTTACGGTGTTTCTTTTGAAAGCTTTGAATATTGCACAACACTTTATAACACAAAATACACAGCAGTATTTGAAAAGCTTTACGGTGAGGGCGGTTCAAAAGAGGTAAAGGATGACGAATTTATTTCATACTTTACAGAAAACTATACAGACTATAAGTATATAAAAGCAAATCTTTATGAGTCAACAACCGACGAGTCAAACAACAGCAAAGATGCAGCGCTTTCCGACGAAGACGCAAAGAAGATTACAGACGAGTTTGACGGTTACGCAAATGAACTTAATAACGGTACTTCTTTTGACGATATTGTAAATAAGTACAAGACAGCTAACTCACTTACAGACGATCCGTCAACATCAGCTGTAGAAAACCTTAAAAGCAGTTCACTTGGCGATGAGCTTAAGACAGCTCTCGGCGAAATGAAAGCGAACGAGGCTAAGACAGTTAAGGTAGGTTCAGGCAATACAGCAGTTTATTACCTTATCTATAAGGGTGACATCAACTCAGACATTGACAGCTATGTTTACGATTCAACACAGCGCAACAAATTGCTTGCAGATATGAAAAAAGACGAGTTTGCAAAGTATGTTGATGACCTTGCACAAAAGACCGATTGTGAAAAGAATCAGTCTGTACTTGACCAGTATAAGCCTGAGCTTTACTTTGTAAAGCCTGAAAGCTCATCTTCAAGCTCAAGCTCTTCAAGTTCATCTTCTTCAAAGTAAAAGTTTAAAAATCAAAATGCCACACAGCCTTTGTGTGGCATTTAGTGCAGATATTTTCAACCGATTAATAACCTTTTAAATATATGAAAGGAGTCAACAGTATGAAAAGAAAAATAATTGCTTTAATTTCCGTACTTGCACTCAGTTTTTCTGTATTTGCTTTTTCGGTAAGTGCGGTTGAAGGCGAAGAAAGCGGCGGAGAAATTATTGAAACCGAGCCTGCTCCCGAGCCGGAACCGACATATGAGCCGGAACCCGAGCCGGAGCCGACATACGAACCGGAACCCGAACCGACATATGCTCCCGAGCCCGAACCGACATATGCTCCCGAGCCGGAACCGGAGCCTACAGAACCTTATTATGAAGAGCCTACTTACAGTTATGATGATAAGCCATACTACAGCGACGGCGACGATGTATATGTAGGCGGCGGTCAGTCAACATATACTGTACCCGAAACCACTGCGCCTCCTGCACAGATGTATTCTGTAAGCAAAGATACTATTGACGATAAAACGCTTTCACAGAGCGATTGGAACGATATTTCCGCAAATCTCAAAAACGCATCTCTTACCGACAGCGACGGCGATGATTTCAACTTTATCAAGAAAAACACAAGTAAATCCGATAACGGACATTGGATGCTTTATGCAGGTATTGTGTGCTTGATTTTAAGTGTTGCAGGTATTGTTTACTTTATTATTGCTACAGTAAAGAGCCGTGGCAGATACAATTTTGCTCCAGCAACAGGTAAAGCAGGCAAAACCAAAAAGAGAAAATTTGACACCGCAGATGTAGAACTTCCAAAGCATGATGTATCAAAAGGCGGTACAAAATTTAAGCATTAATTAAAATTTTATCCCGATAAAGTGCGACTTTATCGGGATTTTTGCTTTAATTTGGGTAAAATAACAGTTGAAAGATAGACTTAAAAATTTAGGTCAAGCCTTTTTAAAGGCTTGCGGGTTTGAGCAGCGCCCATAAAAATCTTCCGATACAACAATTTATCAGGCGCAAACAGCCACGCTGTTTGCGTGCTGAAACTAAGTTTGTTAAAACAGGCGACAGCCATTAAAGAACCTATATTTTATTAATGAAATAACGAATTTCTTTTCTTGTTGCTATCGCTTTTAAAGGCTAACGCCGTTGTGTTCAAGCCGCCAAACAGCAAGCTGTTCGGCTATCGTTAGATTGCATAAACGGAAAGTATTTGTGGGCTTTGCCCACACCCATGACCTTTGAAAAGGTCGACCAAACTTTTATAATTAATTGGCAAATCAATTTGTTAAACCACAATTTCACCTCTTAACATTCAGAACAAAATTCAAATAAGTTGTTTTTATATGAAAAACTATGTATAATGTTATTTAGAATTTTTATCAAAATAATTCTGTAAACAAAATTTATACGGAGGATATTATGACCTGCACCGAATTTGACGGTTACATCTGTATCGACAATGTAACAGACCTTGATTTAAGACAAACACTTGACTGCGGTCAGAGTTTTCGCTGGACAGAAAATGCCGACGGTTCGTTTGACGGAATCGCTTTCGGTAAAAAAGTCAGAGTAAGACTTGACGGCGAGCGTCTGTATATCGAAAACTCAAATAAAGCCGATTTTGAAAGTATATGGAAAGATTACTTTGACCTCGAACTTGATTACGGTAAAATCAGAGAAGAGATAAGTGAAATTCACCCCGTGCTTAAAGAGGCGGCAAAATATGCTCCCGGTATAAGAATATTAAGGCAAGAGCCTTATGAGGCACTCTGCACATTCATTATTTCACAAAATAACAATATAAAAAGAATCAAGGGCATTGTTCAAAGACTTTGCGAAAACTTCGGAGAAGAAATTTCTCCCGGAGATTTTGCTTTTCCTACACCGCAAAAAATGGCGGAACTTTCAGCCGATGACCTTGCGCCTTTAAGGGCAGGCTTTCGTAATCGTTACCTTATAGATGCGGCACAAAAGGTTTACAGCGGTGAGGTTGACCTTGAAAGCTGCCGCACGCTTGATTACGAGCAGGCACGAAAAGAGCTTATGAAAATTACGGGTGTCGGAGTTAAGGTCGCCGACTGCACTCTGCTTTTCGGTTTACACAGAATAGAGGCTTTTCCTGTTGATGTATGGATGAAAAGGGCAATGGAAAAGCTTTTCCCCGGTATGATGCCGTCGGATTTCGGCGATTGTGCGGGGATAGCACAACAATACATATTTCATTACAGCAGAATGCACCCGGAATTGTTTGATTAACAATAATAATGTGAAAATGGAACGGCAAATTGCACATAATTCCGTAGTTGAATTTGTAAAATTTGCCGTTTTTCATTTTTCTATAATAAAATTATGGAAATTGTGATAATTTTGTGATAACATTATAAACGATAGGGCAGGATGCCCTTGGAAGTTTTGAAAGGAGTAATCAAACCAATGAACAAGCACGGAATGCTAAAAGCGACAAGCGTTGCAATTGCACTTTGCACCGTTATGTCAAGCACAACCTTTGCATTCTCAACAGTGGCAAGTGCTGCTACCGTTGATACTACAGAAAAAGTATCTGCTTCTACAACAAAGAGCAAAGATAACTTTTCTTGGGACAATGCATCGGTTTACTTTCTCTTAACCGACCGTTTCAGAAACGGAAACACATCAAACGACCACTCATACAACAGAGGTCTTGACCAGAGCGGTAAGGTTCTTTCTAACATTGATGATAGAGCTACCTTCCACGGCGGCGACTTTGCCGGTGTTACACAGTCTATCGAAGATGGTTATTTCAATAACCTCGGTGTAAACGCAATCTGGATTTCCGCTCCGTATGAGCAGACACACGGTTATGTGGTAGGCAGCGACGGTAATCCAAGTTACGCTCACTATTCATACCACGGCTACTATGTTCTCGACTACACACAGACAGATGCAAACTTCGGTACTGCCGAGGAGTTTGAAACTCTTGTTGACACAGCTCACGAGCACGGCATCAGAGTTATTATGGATATCGTAATGAACCACTCAGGTTACAACTCGCTTTACGATATGGCAGAGTATGGTTACGGCACAGTAGCACCGGGCTGGGAAGACGCATACTATTCACATCAGAATGTAAACAACAAAACATATCACAGCTTTATCGACTACAATACAAATGCAGAAGACTGGGCTAACTGGTGGGGTCCTGATTGGATTCGTTGCGGTGTAGCAGGTTATACAGAAGGTGGCGGCAGTGACCTCACAAGATCTCTTGCAGGTCTTCCTGACTTTAAAACAGAACAGGCTTCTACAGTAGGTCTTCCAAAAATTCTCCAGACAAAGTGGAGCAGAGAGGGCAGACTTGATTCTGAAACAGCAAAGATTAATAACTTCTTCACCAAAACAGGCAGAAGCGCGACTGTAAGCAACTACCTTGCAGGCTGGCTTTCAGAGTGGGTAAGAGAGTACGGTGTTGACGGTTTCCGTTGCGATACCGCAAAACACGTTGAATTTGCTTCTTGGAAAAACCTTAAGAATGCTTGTGTTGACGCTCTTAAAGAGTGGAGAGCAAACAACCCTGACAAGCCGGGCGCAGACTGGGATGAAGATTTCTGGATGACAGGTGAATGTTGGGATCACGGTGTTAATAAGGACGGCTACTACACACAGGGCGGATTTGATTCAATGATCAACTTCTCAACTCAGGGTGGCGGACTTTTAAGCGCAGGCAGAGTTAAGGGCACATATGATGGATTTGCAAAGGCTATCAATAACGATGACAGCTTCAATGTTCTTTCTTATGTATCTTCACACGACTCTGTTCTCGCAAGAGGCGACCTTATAGGTACAGGTTCAGGCCTTCTTTTATGCCCGGGCGGAATTCAGATATTCTACGGTGACGAAACAAACCGTCCAATGGTAGCAGGTGTTCCTAACGACGGTAACGGCGGTGCAGGTCACTCACTCAGAAGTGATATGAACTGGGACTCAATGGATACAAATGTTCTTGAGCATTGGCAGAAAGTCGGTGTATTCCGTAACAACCACATCTCTGTAGGTGCAGGCTCTAACACAAGCCTTACATCAACATCAGGTTATGCTTTTGCAAGAGATTACGACAAGAACGGCATTACAGATAAGGTAATCGGCTGTATCTATGCTAATGCAAATACTGATGTTACAATCAGCGTTGGCGACACTTGGAGCGACGGTCAGTATCTTGTAAATGCTTACGATCAGTCATCTGCTGTTGTATCAAACGGTAAGGTTACATTCAACAGCGGCAAGAACGGTACAATCCTCGTTGAAGAGCCTGACGGCAGACCTCTTATGTCTGTTAAGGGTGACGCAGAGTTTACAGGTACACAGACTGTTACAGTAAGCCTTGACAAGTGCGAGCAGGCTAAGTGCTCTATTGACGGCGGTAACAAGTTTATCGTAAAAGACGGCGACACAATCACAATCGGTAACACAGCTTACGATGGCGATACAATTACAATTACTCTTGAGGCAGAGAACGAGATCGGTTCTTCCGAGTCAAAAGCAACATTCAAGAAAAAAGTACAGGGCGGCTCAACAGCTCCTGTAAAAACAACATCTCGTCTTGTTGTAAAGACAGCTGACGGTTCAGCTCCTTATGTATATGCTTGGACAGGCGCAAGCAACACACTTCTCGGTGCATGGCCTGGCACACAGCTTACATCTAAGGATGATAACGGTGACTACTATGTTGACATTAATACAACAGAAACTTACAATGTAGTGCTCAATAACGGCGGCAAAGTACAGTCAGCTGATATTACAGGCATTACAGGCGACGCAATTATCACAGTTAAAAATACATCATTCTCTTCTTATGATCTTGAGATTGTAGAAACTCCTGCTTCACCGCTCGAGCAGCTTAAGAAAGAGGGAAGAGAAGTTAAAGCAATGACTTCTTCCGATTACACAGCATCTTCATGGACAACTGTTGAATCAGTTATGAAGTCGGTTGACGCACTCGTTGCACAGGGCAGTGATGCTGACGACGATCAGGTTGCTGCAATGATAACAACATTACAGAATGCAAAGGCTAAGTTACAGCTTAATGTTCCTGCACTCGGCTATGCAGTTAAGGGCAAGAATACAGTAAGCGGTGTTGCTGCTCCTGCTTCAAAGGTAACAGTAACAGTAAACGGCACAGCATACACAACACAGGCTGACGATGTAACAGGTGTATTTACAGTTACAACAGCTACACTTAACGCTTCATCAAAGCTTACATTCAAGGCAGAGAGAAACAGCGTTTCATCAGCTGTAGGTGCATACAATATGTCAAGCGGTGACATCACAAGCCTTATTGTTCCTACAACAGCTTCTCAGGCTACACAGCCGACAACAGCAAGACCTACACAGCCGACTACAGTAGCTCCGACAACACAGTCACCTACACAGGGCACAAACCTTAATATCTCAAGTAAATCTAACTACTTCTCAAATGCAAATGTAACATTTAAGAAGGGCGATACAGTTTGTCTTGAGTACATTGTAGATTCATCAATGAATCTTGTAAATGCAGAGTGGACACTTACTTACGATAACACAAAGCTCGCTGTTGATAAGGAGCGTTCAGCTAAGCTTATGCCATATGTTACTAACGAGGTTACTAACATTATTGACGCTAAGGGCACAATCAAATCTAACTTCAGTGAAATTCAGAATCTTGCTGATTTCAGCAACGGCAAGGCTCTTGCAAGAGTTTACTTCAATGTAATCGGCACAGGCGACACAACAGTTGACTTCAACCTTAAAACACTTAGCGTAGGTTACCTTGACAGCAACTACAACCTTAAGTTCAAGCCTGTTGTAAGAGGCGGAGTAGCTCAGACAGATGTTACTTCAACTCCTGGTTTTGAAAACTTTACAATTAATACAAGCGTAAAGGCTGCTAAGGCAACAACAAGCGGCACAGCAACAGTTTACTTTGCAGTACCGAGAACAGTATCTGGAAAAGATGCATGGACAGGCGTTGATTTCTACTACAGCAAGACAACAAAAATTGCAGACGCAACAAGACTTGCTATGACAAAGACAGATAAGGTAATTGCTGCAAAGACAGATTCAGCTTTAACAACAGTGGAAAGCGGCAACCTTGATGTTTATTCACTCACACTTACAGAGGATCAGGTAAAGGCAGTTGACGCAGCAAAATCAGTAGGTTTTGCAAAGGCAGATTCTATTGTAAGAACAGGTATGTCAACAACATACACAATTCTTAAGGCAACAGATAACGGAACTTACTCAACACAGGCACAGTCAATAGCAGCATTTGACGGCAAGACATTCGTTATTACAAATTGCTATAACCCATCATATGAAAACTCAACATACACAGGATATTGGGCAAATAACAGCGGCAGCGTAGGCTACGAGATTTCATTTGCGGCACCGAGAGGAACAACAGCAAAGTCAACATGGACAGGAGCAGAGTTGTACTACAACACAACAGCCGCAACAATCAAAGATGCAGTACGCATACCAATGACAAAGACAACACTTGTTACAAAGGCAGAACCAAACACAACAAATACAACTCTTAAAGCAGGTGAGTGGAGCGTATATACAGTAAAACTCACAGAAGAGCAGATAAAGGCAATAGACAGCAGTAAGCTCGCAGGATTTGTTGCAAAGGGAAGCGAAGTAAGAACAGGTGCAAGAACAGGCAAAACAATCCTTAACGCAACCACAACAAACGGAAAGTTTACAACAAGCAAGACATCAATCAAAGAGTTTGTAGGCAAGACATTCATAATAACAGACGCTTATGATAAGTCATGCGAGTCATACGAAAGATCAACATACACAGGATATTGGAGCACAAAAGCAGGTTACACATCAACAGCGACAGCAACAATAAGATTTGCAGCACCGTCAAGCTGGAAGGGAGTAAACCTTTATTACAACAATGCACCAACAATTACAGGAGCACAGACAATTGCCATGAAGAAGACAGCAAGCACAAAGGCAGTTGAGGTTACAGGCTTAAAGACAGTAACATCAGGTAATTGGGCAGTATATGAGGTAACACTCACAGCAGACCAGATTTCGGCAATAGACGAGAGCATAATGGTAGGCTTTGTAAATTCAGCAAATTCAAATATGAGAACAAATGCAGGAAAGTTAGCATATTCGGCAATGAAAGCAACAACAAGCGGAAAATACGATCAGCTTTCACATTCAGTTGTAGATTATGACGGACTTACATTTGTAATCAACGGTTGCTCTGACGCAAAGTTTGAGTCAAAGACATACATAGGTGCTTGGGCAGCATAAGAAAATAAAAAATGCTATAATGAAAAAAATCCTCTCGGCTTATGCCGAGGGGATTTTTGTATGTAGCTTATGTTGAGTGGGTTTAAAAGTTGTTGCAAATTGTGTTTTAGCAAATTGCTTTATTAAGCAATTATAAAAGTTTACTCAATTTTTTCAAAAATTGCGGGTTTGGGCAGCGCCCATAAAATCTTCCGATATAACAATTTATTATGCACTGACAGCCTGCTGTCAGTGTGCGTAAAACAAAATTTGAAAAAACAGGCGGTAGCCTTTTAGAAAAGAAATCATTAACTTTTTTCATTATATAGTGAATGTCTTTTCTTGTTGCTATCGCATTTAAGGGCTTTCGCCGTTGTGTTCAAGCCGCCAAACAGCAAGCTGTTTGGCTATCGTTAGATTGCATAAATGGAAAGTATTTGTGGGCGTTGCCCACACCCACAACCTTTAAAAAGGTTGACCAAACTTTTTTGTCTTAATTGTTGCTTGAATGAAAGCGTGTTAAACAATAATTATCCATACAAACAGCAAAAATCCGACCTCATAATGAAGTCGGATTTTGCTGTTTATTTATTTGAGCTTTGCATTAAGCTAAACCGCATTTTTCGATAAAGTCGTAAAGACCTTTCTTATTGTTTTTAATCATCTTTGCTCTGATGTTGAACATCATAATTGTGAGGAGTGTAAAGATAACTGCAATTGAGAGAAGAACGATTGTTACTTCAAGGATATTGCCGTTACCTGAAATTGTACCTCTGAATGCGTCAACAGCATAGCTGAATGGCAACCACTTGTGAATTGTAGCAACGAAGTCGCCTGAAATTTCGATTGGGTAAGTACCTGCAGAACCTGCAAGCTGTACAACCATGAAGATAAGCATTAAGAAGCTGCCTACCTTACCAAGCCATACATTGAAGAAGTAAAGAATTGACATAAATGCGATTGCGGTAATTCCTGCTACGAGGAATGTGTTTAAAAGCTCGGTAGGTTCAAAGTGTAAGAACAACTGGAGTGAACCTATCATTGCATAAGCGGCAACAAGTGCTACGAGATAAGCAATGCCTGCTTTGCTTAGCCACCAAGAGAAACCTGACTTGATTGTGCCATGGTGCTCGGTGAGAGGATACATAATACAGAATGCTATACAAAGTACCCACAAACCAACGCACATCATATAAGCCGCCATTGCGTGACCGTTATTTTCTACATTTGAAATCTTAGTTTCGTTTGATTTTACAGGGCTTGAAATCATTTCATATACTGCATCGTCGCCCTTGTTTTCGTCTATTGTCTTTTGTCCGTCTTCAAGACCTGTCTTTAAGGTGTTTGCACCGTCCTTAAGGTCTGAAAGTCCGTTGCCGAGTGTAATCGAACCGTCGTAAAGCTGACCTGCGCCATCGTTAAGTGTTACTGCACCGTCGGCAAGCTGATTAGCACCGCTTGTAAGTTTTGAATTGTTTGCTGTAAGAGCAGCAAAACCGCTTGTGAGTGTTTTTGTACCGTCATCAAGAGTTTTTGTACCGTTGGCAAGCTGATTTGTACCGCTCTTTAATTCGTCCGCACCGCTGTCAAGTGATTTAGCACCGCTTGAAAGCTGACTTGCACCGCTTGAAAGCTGAGTTGCGCCTGAGTTTAGCTGAGCCGAATTATCGTTAAGCTGTGTAAGTCCGCCGCCTACCTGTGCAACACCGCTTGTGTATGATGTAAGACCGCTTGATAGCGACTTAGCACCGTCAGATACCTGTGAAATACCTCCGTCAAGAGTTGACATACCCGGAATAATCTGAGTATCAAGTGCGTAGCTTACATTTGCAAGACCGCTGTACATTCCGCTTACGGCTGTTTTAGCGCCGCCGAGAACCAACTCTTTGTTTTCGTTAAGCTCTGCAACGCCGCTTTTAAGCTCTGTTACCTTTGAAAGTGAAGGAGTAACCTGCTCAAATACTGCGCCGATTGCTGTTGCGTCATTTGCTGCTGTTGTAACATTTGCCGCAAGGCTGTCTGCAATTTCTTTTACTTGAGCGGCAGTCTGTAAATCGCCGCTTGCCTGCAATTGAGCCGCAAGCACATAAAGTGATTTTGCGTTATCGCCTGCATTTGTAAGGCCGTTTGTAAGATCGGTTTTAACAGCATTGAGAGCTGCAAGCTCTTCCTCGCTCGGAAGTGAAGTGTTCTGCAATTCATCGTTCATCTTGCCGATAGCTGCCAAATAAGTATCAAGTCCGCCGCTTAATTCGGTGATTTTATCCTCGCTCGGCAAACCGTTTTTTACGGTACTGCTCATCAGGTTTAAACCTGCAAGAAGCTGTGAACTGCCTGATGAAAGCTGTTCGTTGCCTGCAGTAAGTTGCTGTGCGCCGGCTGTAAGTGCCGAACTGTTTGAGTTAAGTGCAGCCGCACCGTCATTAGCCTGCTTTACACCGTCTGTATAGGTTTTCAAGCCGCTCTCAAGTGTTTTTGCGCCGCTCTCAAGAGTAGCTGTACCTGATGTGAGAGTTTTTGTACCGTCGGAAAGTGAATTTGCACCTTCATTAAGTTTTAAAGCACCTGTAAGTAAGGTAGTAGCACCGTTTGCAAGTGTGGTTGAACCGTCTGAAAGCTGATTTACACCGTCAAGGTAAGATGAAAGACCAACCTTGAGTTCGCTTGTGCCGTCTTTAAAAGTAAGTGTGCCTTCCGATAAAGTTTTTAAATTATCTGAAATAGTTTTGTTGCCGTCCGAAAGTTTTTCTGTGCCGTCATAAATTTCGCCTGCACCGTCTGCGGCGTCTTTCATACCGTCACCCGCCTCGGAAATCTTATCAAAGATTGTTTCGGCATAGGTCTTTGTGACCTCCTGAGCGACCGATGTCTTGATTTTTTCAAGAGCGGTTTCGCTCATTTTCATTGCTATATAATTTGTACCCGGATTTGTCTTGTAGTCAAGTTCCATCTTCTTTGGAACTGTGTCCATAAGAGTGGTAGCGTTTTCAGAGAAATTCTTTGGAACGGTGATTACCATATAGTAAGTACCGTTTTTAAGTCCACGCTCGGCTTGGTCTGCGTCTGTAAAGTTAAAACACAGCGAGCCGTCTTCTTTGAGCTTGTCAACAAGTTTTTGACCTACATTAAGGGTTTCGCCCTCATACTCGACCGGTTCGTCAAGGTTTACCACTGCGACAGGCAATTCATCGAGTTTGCCGTATGGGTCCCACATTGAACCGAGGAAAAGCGTGGTGTAAATTGCAGGGATTGCAATGATGAATACTAATACAATCATCAGTATCTTGTTACGCCACAGGCTTTTCCATTCCTGTTTTACCATAACAGTATTCTCCTTTCTTTGCACTAATCAACTCCGTTGTTATTAAACTATATTATATATTTTAA
>OMBE01000107.1_pt1 | contig 12531 bp, 18 predicted proteins | sample 1644781 | NCBI WGS metagenome assembly OMBE01 (sample SAMEA103958155, study PRJEB25191) | human gut metagenome | biome: human-associated habitat [ENVO:00009003]; feature: intestine environment [ENVO:2100002]; material: feces | place: Germany | collected 2013/2015
CCTTTCAGATCGGCCCATTCGGTCGGTTTGCTATATTTCAAGCGCTGGAAGGCGTCAACGTCAGAAGGTGCGTCAGCGCCCAGGCGTTCGGAATAGGCTTCGAACTGTTCCAGGTCTGCTTTTCTATTATACACCTTTTGTCGCTCAACCTCAACCGATCCCTGGCCGTTCCTGGCCACCTGTTCGTCGTACCATTCTTCGTAAGTTTTGGTTTTCGGCATAGGTTGACCGGAATTATACCAGTCCAGGGCGTCGTCTGGATCATATTCTACCGTAGTACACCGACAATTCGGGTGTATCGGCGGATAATTGACACCGGCTTTCGCTTCGCTGACTTTGAAGTGTTTCCCGTCCAGGCTTCCGCAGACGTCACAGGTTCGGACTTCCAGCGTCGCCATGAATTCATATTGTTCGATGCCGGCTTCTTTGTATGCGGCCCGATCTGATTCCGCGTGAATATGCGCGGTTTCTGTCCTGACCAGGCGTTCGGCGTTCTTGTAGGACTGGCCCATTCTGGCCGCCAGGGCGGAAGACATGACGTTCACGCTTTTCCCCTGGATAAGTCCCTGGGTCAGAACTTCCCTGGTGTTGAAAAGAAGCGCCTGTTTGTTCTGCCATAGGCGATCGGAAAACATGGCGCCGGACCAGGGATAAGAAACGACATTTTCAATGGTCGCATAGTCGATCTTTGCGATCTCGTTGAAGAATCCGGCCCTGGATTGAAGGTCATAACACTTCTTGTAATAGCCTTCGACGAAGTCGTCGCCGAACTGGTTCTTCATTTGTGCGACGCCTTTGTCAAACAGATCATTCAGGATCAGGTCGATTTGACCTTGAAGGGCTTCCAGTCGGGAAATAGAACTGTTCGCCGACAGGGCGTCCAGTTGTGCCGTCAGAAGCGCCTTGACCTTCGGGTCCTGGATCGTAGCGATATAGTCCACATATTCCGCCAGACTTGCTTTCCATTCCTGGAATTCCTTCCGGTTCAGAAGACGGACGGCCTGATCGTATGTAAGGCCATACTTGCCAGCGTACTTCGAATAGAAGGCGCTGATTTCGCGCTTGATAGCCTTCGCGGCGGATTCGTATTCCTGGAACAGCTTCGCCGTCAATGCCGCGTCGTGAAGGTAGGCTTCTTCGGCGCGTTTCAAGGCTCTTTCTGTCCAGTATGCTTCATTATTCGTCATTGCCGTCACCACCATTCAGGCCGGCGCTGTCGCCGCCTTCCTGGCTGTCGTCGGCGCCCATAGCGTGATTGAAAAGGCCGTCGCCGTATTCTTCCATAGCGGCTTTCTTTTCTTCGTCGATTCTGGCCAGTTCTTCGTCGACGTCTGTGACCCACGGGTGATTTTGAAGGATCGTTCGTTTCGACAGAAGACCGTTGCTGTTCACGGCGTTGTTGATAATGTCTGTTTCGTTGACCGGAAGGTCCATATTGAAGACAATATCGAATTCTTCGTTTGTGAAGTCGCCCTGGCCGGTGATCTGGAAGTAAACATCAATAAACAGTTTCAGACGACGGAATGTGTCTTTCAGTTCTGTTCCCAGGGAATCACAGTCAGCGTCAAGGTCCATATAACGGAAATTGATCGCCGTTCCGCTGGCGTTCCCCAGGTCAGGGTCCTTTGTATCGACAGCGGCCGCAAAGTCGAACAGATCGCGGCGCTGTTTGTCCAGGAAGGCCATGACAGCGTCGATATTTAGGTCGGCCTGTAATTTATCCACGCCACCGTCAGACGTGACCTTGATCGCCATGTGTTCTTTTAGGTCTTTCAGGAATTCAGCCAGGTCTTGTCCGCCATAGTTACGAAGAATATAGATAAACTTCGCCACGTCGCGCAGAACGTCGGAAGTGACGGACGTCTGCCAGTTGATGTCGTCGATCAGGTCCTTAATGTAATAGCAAAGTGGAAGTTCTTCTTCGTTGTATTTCAGCCAGGCGATCGGACATTCTTCCCAGTTGTACGGCTTATTGTCAACGACGAAGTGTGGTTCCGTATAGTCAGACGCTTCGTCGCCGTGTTCTTTGTCGACATAGAAGTTTCCGGCGCCGGTTCCGGCGAAGGCGTCCGTCTTGAACCATTTCACACCACCAGGCCACCAGAATTCGGCGTGTGTGATTATGTGTTTCCTGGTTCCGATATAAATGACCTGGTCATAAAATCGAATAAAGGCGTCCAGTTCCGTTCGTTCAGCGTCGCGCCACAAAGGGACAAGTTCGGTCGAAGGAATACGCATAAATGCCAGTTTCCCGTCCCTGAAATAGGGCTGAATCCAGGCAATACCGGACTTGATCGCGCCTTTTCCCAGGGATTTGATCTTCCGACGGAAGGTCTGGTCGAAGACTTTCGTCAAGGCTTCGCCGTATGCGCTGTTTTTGGTGTCGACCGTCCAGGGCTTCGACAGAAGGTAGTTCGCTTTCTGGTCGACAAGTTTCTTCAAGATCGGGTGTTCGATCTTCGTGTTTGAACGGTTCGCAACGTCAACCGTCTTTCGCTGAACGTCGCTTCGGTTCCTGTAATAGGATTCAGCTTCAAGCATGATCGCGTATTCAGGGGACGCCTTGAATTCACGTATTTCTTCGCTGACGATCTGGGCTAGCGTCATTGTAGCTTTTTCGGGGTCGGACAGAATCATATTGATCCGGTCCATAACAGATAATTCGGCCATTTTTACACCTCACTTCAATACTTCGATAGAAGAACCACGACGAAGACGTTCGACCGAATAGCGAAGGGCGGCCATAGCGTCGTCCATAAATTCGACCGGTTCGTCTATGTAAAGACCGGACGTCGGGTCCTTTTTCCATTTCCATTGTTGGACTTCTTTCAGCACATTCACGCATGACGGGTGAATGTGGATTTTCCGGCCTTTCAGCCAGTCGATTTGTGCTTTCACGCTTCCAGGCTCTTTCTTCACAGGGTAGGCGCGGAAGCCAGCCTTTGACCAGGTCTTGATCCTGTCCGGTTCAGCGGAATCGCAGAACATTTCGATCCGTTGGTCGACTTTGTTCTGTTTGGCCAGGCTGATAATTTCTTCGGTGTCCTTTTCAAAGACATAGATTTCGGAACAGATATACACTTCGCCGTCTTTCCAACCGACGCCCAGAATGGCGTCCGCGTGGTTATAGCCGAAGTCCTGGCCATAATAGAAGGCGTCGAAGCCCTCCTTTCCAGTCTTGAAGTCGTGGACTTCGAAGTTCGTCAGGATTAGGCCGCCCAGTTCGCCCCATTCGCCCAGACCATAGACGCGATAACCTTCGGGGTCTTCTTCGCGGCGTCGTTCCATACGGCGAAAATAGGCTGGGTCTATGAACCGGTTTGTCTTATATGTTGAATGGTGGGCCAGGACGTCCGGATCAGCCTTGTCGAAGTATCGGCCTTTGATCCAGTGCGTCGCGCTGACTGGGTTGAACGTCATTGTTATCTGGTAGTACAGATTCGGATTCAGCTCGTTCAGATTACCACGAAGACGGTCGTCCAGAATGTCAACGTCTTCGGAAAGAAGTTCTGTCGCTTCTTCGCACCATATCCAGACCAGTTTCCCGTTCTTGAAGGTGATCGACTTCACCTTTTCACGCTGTCGCTGATCTTTGACACCGCGAAAAATGATTCTGTTTCCGGTGATCTTGCATTCCAGCGCAAGCGGATTCAGATTCACTTTCCAGAAGCGGTCGGCATAGGGGCCGAACATTCTGTATATTGCCGCCTGTAATTCGGCGAAGGTACTGTCGCGGTTTGTTTCTTCAATCTTTCGCACGACAAGAAGGTTCGCGCCGGTGTAGGCCGGATCGGACAGTTTCGCGATATAGTCCTGGGCGATATTCACAGACTTTCCGGAACCGGCTGAACCTTTCAGAATCCTATATCGGCCGCGCCATTCGTTGACGGGGCGGAAGACAGGGTTAAACTGTGCCGCCGCCTTGAATTCAATCTTCGCCGCCGTAGTCATAATTGATCACCACCGTTACAGGGACATTTGCTTCGGGATTGTCTTTGAACATTCCCAGGTGACGGCCGCAAAGTTCGAGTGCTTTCAACTTGTCGCACAGTTTGACTTCACGTTCGATCGCCTGTTCAATGACAGGATCACCGTTTTCGTCGAAGTCCTTATGTGGGACATATTTGACCTTCATTCCGGCGATAGCCGCCAGATCGTCGTCGCTGGTGTCCGGCTTTACTTCCGCAGTCTGTAAGTCAAGGACGTCCTTCGGGTTCACAAAGGCGATTCGTCCCAATTCCCGAAGAACGCGGTCGGCGTTGATTCCGGTTCTTTTGGACCTTTCGGCCATTGCGGTTTCTATGCGCGCGCGAATTTCAGGTTTTGTCAAGTTTTCACTTCCAATACTTCCGGCTGATTCCACAGAATATCCGGCGCGGATCGCGGCCTGTGTCGCGTTCAGGTCGACCAGATATTCTTCACAGAAACGGGCTTGTTTCGGCGTTAGCTTTGCCACGATTCACACCTTCCTTTCTGATTTTTGGTATTTCCTTTGAATTCGGGTACAAAAAAGACGCTCCCGAAGGAACGTCTTCCTGTACCCTATATCAATAGGAGGGTGGACGCGCAAGTCCACAATGATGTTGTACCATATATTTTTCCCGTTGACAGTTGCGTATAGTTGAAAGTAGTTGCAAACAGTTGCACATAGTTGCATAAATTTTTATTCGTGGAAGGCTTTTGACCGTTCGGCCCTGGCGAAAAGCCGGTTCAGGGCGATTTCTCTTTGTCGATAGACGGTTGTCCTTTCGACTTGAAGGAATTCGGCCGCTTCGTCGTATGACCTGTAAGGGTAGTACAGGGCAAGAAGGACGCATTTCGAACGGGTGTCCAGGGTATAGACCAGGTTTTGAACTTCTGTGATCTGTTGAAGTTGGCGTTCCAGATTGCCGATCGCTTCGTTTGCTCTTTGTCTTCTTCGGTCGCGCTTGTCGACCATGCGAACCAGTCTTCCGTCTGGGTCAGGTGAAGACTGGACGCGGACGCCGGCGTCGGATAACTGACTGGACGGGTAAGCCGATTCAAGAATGAATTCCAGGTCGGCTTCCAGGGCTTCCTTTTCGGCGGCGATCTGTGCTTCTATGACACGCGCTTCCTGATCATGGTTCCGAAGGATTTCCATGACCCTTGTTCTGACTTTGCTTTCTTTGGGTTTGTCCATGTATCTTCACCGCCTTTCCCCAGTCTATTTTCAGAACGGAATATCTTCGTCGGTCACTTCGAAGCCTTCGGACGTCATGGCGCTTTCGGCGTAGCTTCCGGCGGCGCTTTCCTTTTTGGCGTCCGCAAAATAGACAGAATCGGCGACGATTTCGACGGCCTTGTGTTTGCCGCCGTCGTTATCTTCCCAGGATCGTGTCTGTATGCTTCCGACGATCGCGACGCGCTGGCCTTTGGCGAAGTGCTTCGCGACGAATTCAGCAGTCTGGCGCCACGCGATAATATTGATATAGTCGGCCTTGTCGCGATTGAAACGGCGGTCGACGGCCAGGGTGAACGACGTGACGGCCGTTCCTTGTGGCGTGTATTTCAGTTCGGGGTCGCGTACCAGGCGCCCCATAAGTTGACACTGATTCATTGTGTTTCCTCCCTTCGGGATCAGAATTTCTTTCCGTGTTTGTACGGGCGGCCTTCATTGTAGGCCATTTTGATTTCGATTACTTCTTCCAGGTCGATTCCCAGGTGTCCGCAAAGGTCCGCGATCCGGATCACCGCGTCAGCCAGTTCGACGGCCACGCCTTCGGGCTTTCTGCTTCTGTACTTGCAAAGGCTTTCTTTGCCGTACATAAGACATTCGGTTTCGTCTTGTGGGGTGCAAATAAAGTTGTCGCTTTCGTTACAAGCGAACCAGACGTCGGGGTTCCCGTTGCGTTCTTCTTCCAGGGCTTCGGAAAGTTCGCTGTGAATCAGTGCGATCGCCGTTCCGAAGGCAAGGGGCGGTTCCTAGAATCCGTGTTTCACGGCGTTTTCATGTGCTTTCGCTACAAGTGTTTTGATTTCCATATCGTTTTACCTCTCTGTATCAGAAATAACTTTGATTCGGACTTCCTGGCGGCCGAAGCGAAGGGCGTCTTCATGGTTATTGAAGAATACGTCGATCTTCTGGCCGCTTATGGCTCCGCCGCGATCCTGGACAGTCCGTTCGCCTATGCCTTCTATGTAAAGGATAGTACCTGGCGAATAGACGGACCAGTCGGCCGCGATAGTGACGCCTTCTTCGGCTATGGCTCCGCTGGCCGTGTAGACGATATCGTCAGGGCGATTCAGCGCCCATTTTCCGCAGCATATTTCACAAGGACAGTAAGCCGTCGCCACGGCGTCGATCCATTCTTCCGGTGGTGTGGTTGGTTCATTTTCTACAATGGCCACAGACGGCGCCAGAATGGCCGTGGTTTCGTTTAATTCTTCCGGTAGGATAATTCCTTCGGCGGCCGCTTTATCGTCAGCCAGGGCGAAGGACGCGCCCACCAGGACCATTCCCAGGGTGATTATAAACAGTCCGATCTTGAACCTTTTCAGTCTTGTCATTCGTTTTCACCGCCTTCCACTTCGTCGCCCCAGGAATCCCAGCCAGGGGCGGTCTTTCTTGCAAATAGTTCGATCATTGATCCCCACCCCGCAAGCTGAACGATCCTGTCACGGGTTTCGGCCGGCTTTTCGCTGTGACGGCCGATCGGGGCGTCGATTATGCTATGGACTGACGCTGACGCGCGCTTCGGTTTGCCTTTCGTGGCCAGAAGGCAGATTTCCGCGTTTGCGCGTGTCCAGTTCCCCAGGCCCCAGAACCAGGAAGGCGCTTTTCGGTTTCGCTTCACCCAGACGAAGGCGGCTGTTTTGTACTGGAAGCCCCAGCGCCGGATCGTTTCAAGGGCGACGTCCAGATTCGGGAATGTGGCCCACAGGAACAGAAGACAGTCGTCTTCGGCTATATCCTGAACCGGAAGGGAATAGATGTCTTCCGGCTTCATTGTGCGATAGTGCCTTTCGACGTTTCGCGTCTTTCCACCGGCCGCGTAGTTCCACGGCGGATCGGCGTATATTACCGAATATTTCTTTTCTGGAAATGGTATCATTCGGAATCACCTTCTTCCGGAATTGCTTCGAAGCAGTCACAGCGGACGACACGATCGTCGTCAGCGTGAATCGGGGAAGGAAGACCGGCGTCGGTCCGTTCTATGAATTTTATACAATAGTCGCCGTCGCGGCGCTTTGCCTTGTCCTTGACGTATTGAATATGACGGCATTTCTTACACGAAAAGTCATATTTCCACTTCGGAAGGTTTGATTTCTTCTTTTTCATTCAGGCCACCGCCTTTTCGGCTTCTTCCAGGGTAAGGAATACGCTTCGGCCTATGTCGTTTTCGGTGAACTGGTACGTCTGGAAGTTCGCCTTTATATTTCCGCGAAGCACGTTGAAGAAGAACAGTCTGTCGGCGTTGATTCCGATAAAAATGACCTTTGCTTTCACCGGCTTTCGGCGGTATATGACATAGACGTCACCGTCCAGGGCTACCGGCGGAAATAAACCGCCGGCGGCCTTAAAATCAGTTAGAAGGTCGCGCGCCAGGAAGTCCATGACGCCTTTTCCGATTTCGTATGTGTGCCGGTGTTCGTTGGCGTGATATGCGATCCTGGCTTTTATGCGGTCCATTATGGCGTTTTCGTTTTTCATTACGACACCGCCTTTCTGGCGGCCAGGTTTTCCGCTGACCGTTGGTCACAGTAAGCAGAAAAGGCCATTTCGCGGATCACGTCGGGGATCAGAAGTGAAAGGTATTCGTCGCCGTAGCCGTCTTCGCCCCATGTGCGGCCGGCGCTTTTGTTGGCGACTTCCAGTTTCCTTCTGGCGTAATGCTCTAAGTATGCGAACAGGTCTTCGTCGATTTCGAAGCCCATTTCTTTTTCGACTTCCAGTTGAAGGGCGGATTTGTTACCCATTGTTTCGACCTCCTTTCAGGCTGTCCGGCATTTCGGACGGAAGGTCCGCCTGGTGGATCAGGACAAGGTCGCTTCTGTCCACCAGGGAACCGTCGTGAAAGTGCGTGAAGACGCCACTGTTCAGGTTGACCGCTGTGTTCGGCTTCGTGGTCTTGATCAGGGCTTGTCCCTGATGTTCGAAAACGTCGCCGGCGGCGCATTGCTTAAAAGTCGTCTTCTTCATCGTCGTCACCGTCTTCCTGGCCTTCGGCGATTCTGCGAAGGACTTCTTCGACAAGCTGTTTCGAAGTGAATTCGGCCAACAGGGCGGAAGTGGAAAGTTCAACCTGGTCAGGCTCCACAGATAACGCGATCCCAGATTCCACGAAGAAAGCCGGCCGAACGCCACGGTTGCCACGGTACGCGTTGTAGTTGTACAGACTGCCGTCCGTGTAGACAAAGCGCGCAGCGTACGCGTAGCTGGCGTTCGGGGTGATCAGCCACCACCAGTCGTCAAGTTCAAGTAGATCCTGATCGGCGTATTTCTCATACATGGTTTGCGTCAGAAGCGCGATCTTTGCCTGAATAATTCCGTAACCTTCGCCGCCCTCATGGTCAGCCAGGGACCAGTCGGCCGTCAAGATGTCCTTTGAACGGATAGGGCCTTCGGCCTGGTCGAATGTAGCCAGGAATTCGGTATTCAGTTCACGGTTAAGATTTGAGAAGCGCCAGTCGTTCGGATTTGCGGCCGGCTTTTCCGGTCTGGTCTTGAACGGCTGATCCGCGAAGTGGCGGTCAGCGATACAGGTATCGGCGATCAGAAGGGTTCTTCCGTCGGCGAAGTGTTCCAAAACGCGGACGTCGATCGGTCCGGCGTTGAATACGGTTCCAGGTGCAAGGTCTTTCAATTTTGCGCGTACAGTCATTTTTTGTTTCCTCCTTCAAATTCTTCGATAACAACTTCGACACGGGGGTTTTTCGGGTCCACAGCGAAGTCGTCGGTAAAGTGTTCAATGTGTTTCCAGCCGTCATTTTGGAGAACGCCGGCATGGACAAGGCTGTCCTGAATGAACTTCTTCGCGAAAGCGATATTGTCTTTATCTCTCCGGCGGTTCGGCTCGATCCAGGTGTAATGTATCACCACGGGACGGGTGAAGCGGACGCCGCGAAGCTGGGTTTTGATCATGTAGCCGATCACGTTTTCGGCCTGTTTCTTCATAGCGGCGGCCTTGTATTTGCCTTTGGCGCCGCGTTCAGCGTCCACATATTCGTTCAGTCCTGGCAGAAGGCCAGGGATTGTCAGTTTATAGTGTTTCACTCTGTCACGTCCTTTCAAGCCCCAGAAGGCGCTTCGCCTTGTCGCGGCGTTCTTGTGCGTTCTGGGTTCTTCTGGAATCTCCGGCCAGTTTCAGCCTGATCGGACACATTTCCAGAATTCGGTCATAAATTCGGGCATATCCCAGGGACGACGGGTTTTGAAGGTCGGCCAGGGAAAGGTTTGTCGTGACGATCAAGGGCTTTCCGGTGCGGCTTCTGGCGTCTATGACGTTGAAGACCTGTTCCACGGAATAGGACGTGTCCCTTTCGACGCCCAGGTCGTCAATGACAAGAAGGTCATATCGGGATAACTTGTCCAGAAATTCTTGTTTGTCTTCGCCGAAGCCTTGAAGTTTGTTCAGGATTCGGGGAAAGTTCGTCACGCTGGCGCGGACCTGTTTGTCGATCAAGGCGTTTGCTATGCAACAGGCCAGGAATGACTTTCCGGTCCCGACGCCGCCATAAAACAGGATTCCGATATTGTCGGCCTTCATTTCCGGCCAGTGTTCCACATAGCGGCGGCACACGTCGGAAATTCTGGCGTTGCGGTTGTCGTCCTGGGTGAAGTTCTGGGACAGGTACGACGGATCAGTGATCCCGTCTTTGCGAAGCCGTTCGCATTGCTTCCGGAATTCGGCGGCCTTTTCTTCGGCTTCACGTTGGCGGCTGGCTTCTGATTCGCACTTGCACAGGTGCGGAACGCGAAGCGTTTTTTCGCCGATCGTGATGTCGCCTTCTTTCCTGGTTCGGCACTTGCCACAGCACAGGAAGCCTTCTTCGTCGCGGTAGTCGCCTTCGGCGCCATTGTTCGCCCTACCTCTGGCGGCGATACCTTCGACAGCGGCCGTCCAGATGTTGTCAGCCATGATTATTCACCGTCGTCCAGGAAGTCTTCGCCGTCGTCGTAGTTCTTGACGGTGGCCGGCTTCGGGGACGGTATGACTTCGGCGCGGTCATATTCGTTCCAGCGTTCACCGCGAAGGAATGTCGCCGGATACGGAATAAAGCGGCCGTCGTCCTTTGTCCACTGTTCAGAACGCTTCCAGCGCTCCACACCCTGGACGATCTGGTTTGTCAAGTCTGGGTTAGGGCGAATTTGATTCCAGACCTTCACGGCGTCTTTCTTGCCGACTTTTCGTGGATAGACTGACCAGAACTGGTCAAAAGTGTCGTCCACTCCGGCGCCGCGTTGCGCCGATACTCGTTTTCGTTTCTCGTTTACGTTTTCGAATACGTTTTCGAATACGTTTACGGAAGAATCTGCTTGCATTTGCGCGCAAGTGTCAGAATTGTCACTTGATACCCCTTGACTGCAAGTGTTATCAAATTCTTGCGGTAGTGGGTATTTGGGTTTTGTTGCGCGCCTGTTCTGGTGTTTGTCCCAGGACAGAAGTTTCAGGTATTGCCGACCGTCTTCGGCTCTGTATGTAGCCACAAGGCCACCGTTCACAAGTTCAGCCAGCCAGGAAGACACCTTCTTTTCGGTCGGTACGTTCAGCGGAAAGAGAAGGGAAGCAAGGATTTTCGGGCTTCCGTAGTACAGGCCGAAGTCGTCCGCTTTTACGATCAGACGATAGAACAGGACTTCGGCTTCCGCCGATAAGTACGCCAGACTTTCAGACGTACATATTGATTCTTTCAAAATGCGGCTGGGCATTTATGACACCACCTTTCACGCGTTTTTCTGACAGGCGCGGCACATTTCACGGCCGAATTTGTTCATGGAATAGCGGCGTTCAGCTTCGCTGATAGGGCCGCCGCACACGGGACACGCGGCGCCGCCTGTCTGGGCGCTGTTTTGCGGTTGTGGTGCGGTTCTTTGCTGTTGGTTGGTAGATTGTCCACCCTGGGCGTTCTGCCCGTTCGTGGCGCTCTGTGTGGCTTGTGGCGCCGGTGCGTGTCCGTTCATATTGAAGCGGACTTTATTGTTCCGGTCGACGATTACCAGGTCACAGATTTCGCGGCGTTCGTTATAGGCGATCTTCGATACCTTGAACTTCGTACTGGCGTAGCACTTGAAGACTTCCTTCTGACCCTGGCGTTCGGGATAGAATTCACCGTCAGCCAGTTCGACATAAATGAAAGGGCCTGTATAAAGTTCGCGGCCGATCCCGACGTTGAAGCCGGCACGTTTGAAGCTGTCGGACGCCTGGCCTTTTTCCTTTTCGGTGTTGCTCTCTGTTCCGACGTCCTGTTTTCTGACCCAGGTCTTTTTCTCATCGTCCCAGATGTCGATATTACAGAACAGGTTTCCGTTGATCACTTCGTGGGTTCTCTGCCAGTTGCCAGGACCGAAGACCTGGTCCAGGATTCGCATATCGACGCGCGCGTCCTTGTAAAGCAGAAGGACGGCGCCGACGCGGCCGGTCTTTGCTTTGCTGACCGACTGAACGCGACAGTCAATGTCTTGTTCGGTAAGAAGGGGAATCGAAAGTTCTTTCATTGCGGTTCCTCCTTATTTGATTTGAAGGTTTCGGTTCTCCACAAGGGAAGCGCCGGACACTTCCTGGCCGGACTGGATCGCCTTCTTGATCGCGGTCTTGTCCGGTTTCGTTGTAACGGTTTCAACAACGAAGTCAGCCGGAAGGGCCTTTTCGTCGTCAATGCTTACGGCCACAGACTTTCGGAAGGAAACGCGAACCTTTGTGGTTTCGACCTTGTCACGGCCGGCGGCGTCCAGACACGCGGTCAGGACATTCTTCAAATAGTCGATTCGCTTTTCGGTCTGCTTGCGGCGCTTTGCCAGGTTGGCTTCTTCGGCTTTCAGGTCGCCGATAAAGACTTCGGAATTCTTGATGTAGCAAGCGACAGCTTCGCTTTTTTCTTCGAAGGCTCCGGACAGTTCGTCCAGTTCTTCGGCGTTCAGGATTTCGCCGGTTTCTTCGTCGATTTCCAGGTTGTCAAGGACCTTCAAATACTTGTCAGTGATTTCGTACAGGGTGTTATTCATTTTCGGAACCTCCTTCCAGGGTAGCGACCTTCGCTTCAAGGTCTTTCACTTGCTGATCGGCTTTCTTGTAGCGGTCGAACCAGTCGTTCGAACACTTCTTTTCATAGTCCAGATCGCTTTTCAGTTCAGCGTTTTCGATTAAAATATCCAGGACGAACGCCTTCACGGCGTCGGTGTCATAAAAATTCAGTTTAGCCATTGTTTTTCACTCCTTTTCGTGATATACTGTTTGTAGACTTTTTTGAAAGGGCCGTTTCGGTTGTTGTGGTGACGACGAAACGGTCTTTTTCTGTTGGGTAGCTTGAGCGAGCGACAACCACCAGCTCTGCTGGTGGAGAAGAAAATGC
>OMBE01000114.1_pt1 | contig 11934 bp, 9 predicted proteins | sample 1644781 | NCBI WGS metagenome assembly OMBE01 (sample SAMEA103958155, study PRJEB25191) | human gut metagenome | biome: human-associated habitat [ENVO:00009003]; feature: intestine environment [ENVO:2100002]; material: feces | place: Germany | collected 2013/2015
ATTTAATCCGTGCTCAGTCAGCCAGCTGTCCTCCACAGAAAAACAGGTTTCTTCTTCTTTTTCATTGTTCAGAGTCACCGACACTTTCGGCCGTTGCCCTTCTGTTAGTTCCTCACACCCATACTCTCCGTCAAAAATGTGCTTGATCTTCCACATATGACACTCCTTTTTTCCAGACATTAAAAGATTTTTCTAAAATCGAACGCTTTCTATTGTACCACATGTTCCTTCACAATCACAGTTGTCAGATATCCTTTTGCCTGTTCCAGTTCATCCAGGCCACAATACACCTGTTCATTCTCCATGCCGCAATTGGATATTCCATAAATGTCCTGGTGCACTCTGCTCTCTTTATCCTGCATCGCTTCCCGGAGCACCCGTAATAACTCTTCGAGTTTTTTCCCGGATTTCATATAAATGCGTGTACCATGAAAACCGAGTGACTCACGCACGTCATACGCCGCCGGAATAATATGGATTTCCTCATCTTTTTCTCCCAGAGAAATCCCCAGTCTTGCCGCTACTGCACAAAACGACGGCACACCACTTACGATCCGCGCCTCCCAGCCGGCATCTGCTGCACATCTGTGCATATACATATAGGTAGAATATACTCCAGGATCTCCAATTGTGAGCATTCCTACCCGCAGTCCCTGCCGGAGATAATCTTCCATGGCATCATAAATCCGTTTGTGTGCCAGTTCCAGTTTCTGTGCATCTTTGATCATCGGAAATGGCATGCAAAGAAGTGGCATATCTGCAATTTCCGGACAAACCTGCTCCACGATCCGATACGCATAACATTCCTCTTTTGACACTGCCGGAAGCACAATGAGATCACAGCTGCGAATCGTTTCCAATGCCTGTATGGTCATAAGTTTCGGATCTCCCGGTCCCACACCGATTCCATAAAGGATACCCGGACGATTTTCTGTTGTTAAATCACAAAATAATTTTTTCGTTACCTGTCGCAAATGAGTCAGATACACCTCCCGGACAGCCGGATACTCCCCAATTCCCCGAATCACACATTCCGGCTGGTATCCGGCCGTCTGCAATTTTCCGGCAAAGGAATCCGCATCCGGCTGCTCCCCGTCCTGCATGCCGCCTGCCATATCATTATTTGCATGGTCTCCCGCCACCAGCATAAACGGTGTAAGAAGCACTTTCCCGTTCTGTCTGCTCTGCAGCCCGGACTTCATCCGTGCAATCACGTCTTCAATGGTAATACTTCCCTCCACTGTTGCGATATAGATTTCATGCTTTGCATAAGCACGCAGCGACTGTTCCATCATCGCATAACTGGCATCTGCCGCATGTTCGGTTCCATGCCCCATCAAAATCAATGGGAAATCTCCCACCTCTTCCTTCAGCGACTCCCACAGTGCTTTTGCCACATCCTCATAATCCTGCGGTTTTGCCAAAAGCGCATCGGCAACTGCAATCTGTTCGAAAGCACCGGCATATTTTTTCGCCGCTTCCTTGAGTCTGTGATTTTCAATTCCGTCAATCACATGGGTAGGAAATACAGCTACATGCGTCACTCCCTGTTTTTTCATACTTTCAAGAGCTTCCGTCGGACTCTTTGCTTCTATATGCTCGCGCTTTTTCATTGCGTTACGCACAATCGTACTCGAGACAGCTTCCTCTACCACGGCATCCGGATACAATGCCCGGACCTGCCGCGTGATGGCTGCAATATTTTTCTGCCGGGTATCCGGATAGGTTGTTCCAAAACTCACAATTAAAATTGCTTTTTTCATGTTATTTTGCATTCCTCTCTCTGTGATATAAGCGTGCTGCCTGTACAAAGTGTTCCACAAATGCCGGATTGGACGGATAATACAAATGTGGATAACCCCACCAGTTTCTGTCGTCCTCGTGGATACATGTCCAGGATGTTCCGCTTACCGGTTTGACCGCCACGCAGCTTTCTCCGTTGTTATCACTGTCATAGTAATGAAATTCATGTGCACGGACAGGTTTTCCCGCCAGGAAATGGGACGTCTGTCCCATCACATTTACATAGCCAAAACGTACAAGTTTTCCCCGGTTATGACAGCTGCCCGTTATGATACCTGCCATCGGCCAGTTTTCTCCTTCTTCATCTGTCATGGATTCATGCAAATACATAAACCCGCCGCACTCTGCCACGGACGGCATACCATTTTCAATTGCCTCCCGGATGGAATTGCGCATGGAGACATTTTCTGAAAGCTGCCGGGCACACAGCTCCGGATAGCCTCCTCCCAGAAGAAGCGCATCCGCTTCCTCTGGAATTTTTTCCTGTCCAAGCGGCGAAAACCAGACGAGTTTTCCACCATACGCTTCCAGAAGCCGCAGGTTATCCTCATAATAAAAACAAAATGCCTCATCTTTTGCAACTGCAATAACCGGACATTCCTCCTGCTGTTTTTCCTTTTTCTGTAAAACCCCTTTGTCTTTTCCCGGTTCCTGTAATTTAGGCAGTTTCGTTTTTCCGTCCCGAAACGCATGTAAAAGTGCCCAGCTTTGCAACAGCTGCAGCATCCGATCCAGATCTGCGGTCTCTTCCAGTTTTTCCGCAGCCTGATTGACCTGCTTGCGCAGACCTTCCATTTCCTGTGGCATTTTCAAACCCAGATGCCGGCTCTCCAGATGCAGATTTTTCTGTACCGGAAAACATCCCAGCACCGGAAGGCCCAGTTCTTTCTCAATCACCGGCGTCATTGTCCGGCAGAACCCTTCCGATGTGCGGTTTAATATCACACCAATGATCCGGTGATCCCTGTCATACTGTAATATCCCTGCCAGAAGTGCCACCATCGTGCGCCCCATCCCACGGGCATCCAGCACAAGCACAACCGGCAGATCCAGGGTCTGTGCCAGATGATAGGCGGAGCCCTCTTTTTGTGTGCCTCCTAGGCCATCGTATAATCCCATGGCGCCCTCGATCACCGAATAAGAGAAGCTCTCCCGGTCATATCCATACAGTTCCCGGATCTGATCTGCCCCTGAAAAAAACGTATCCAGATTGCGCGACGGTACACCAATCACCTGACGGTGAAACATGGGATCAATATAGTCTGGTCCGCTTTTGAACGCACGAACTGCAAATTTTCTGTTTTTCATTGCTGCCAGCAACGCACAGGTGATTGTCGTTTTTCCACTGCCACTTTGCGGCGCTGCCAGTACCATTCCACTGTGTAACATAGTTCTCTCCTCATTATGCCATCGTCAGCACACAGATATATACGGGGTTCTCAGCCTGCATCAGATGATAGGTTCCCACGGTTTTTGCTCTGCTGACCTGCACCTGTATGATTTCTGTCTGCATTTTCCCTGCAGCAAGTTCTGTAATCTGAGCCACAGTTTCAAGACTTATGGCATTGACAACCACGCGTGCCCGTGGATTCTTTTCCCAGATGACATGCAGAATATCCGCAAGGCGTCCACTGCTTCCCCCAATAAATACATGTGTCGGAGGTTCCAGGGATTCCAATATATCCGGTGCTTTCCCATCCACCGGAATCACATTTGCCAGATGAAATTTTTCCAGATTCCGGCGCAGAAGCTGCTGTGCTGTGGCTTTTTGTTCAATGGCGTACACACGAATCCCCAGACTACATTTTGCGCACTCCACTGCAATCGATCCGGTACCGCTCCCCACATCATATACCACAGCATCTTCTGTCAGGCCAAGTTTACATAAGGAAAGTGCACGCACTTCTTCCTTGGTCATTGGAACCGTTTTTTCCCCTTCCACGACACGCAAAAATGATTCATCGGACATCCCTGGAACAAGACGTCTTTTTTGCACATTTTCATTGCATAATAACAGGGTATACAGGCCCTCTTCTTTTGTATTTTTTGCCTCTTTGCACGATAATTCGCGGATTTTTTCTGCATCATAAGAAAGCTGAAACCCAGCAATCATGCGGGTTTGCGTCAATTTTTCTTCTTCTATCCAGCATCCGATCCGTCGGACATCCTCCACTCCGGAAACCAGCAGAAACGTCTTGGGAAAATGCCGGATCGCATCGAGAACGAGCGCTCTGGTCTCCGCGGTATCCTCTTTCCCATGAATACTTAAAATTTTTGCATCCTGCCAGGCAATTCCTGTTGCCGCAGAGAGGTAGGAAACGGATGAAATTCCTGGATAAATACGAATTTTTTTGTAATTATTTTTATTTAATTCTGTTTTTATTTTTTCTGTTCCACTGTAAAATCCAGTATCTCCGGAAAATAATATGGAGACTTTCAGTTTCTGGCCATCCATTTGGGATTCCTTTTGTCTTAAAACCGGTAAAATATCTTTTGCGAGATAAAAAGGATAGGTTTCCTTACCGTTTTCCACCACTTCGAGCATCCGTTCTGCCCCAAAAACCACATCAGACGCTTCCAGCGCTCTTTTTGCTTCCTGTGTCAGTGTCGCTGCACTCATACCGATGCCAATCAGGGAAATTTCCACCTCCGGACGACCGGAAATCGTATGTCCAAGCAGACGGGAAAGTGTTTCGGTTACCTGTGCATAAGACATTCCCTGCTCCTGTTCCTGTTTCCCGATCACGCATGCCGTAATCCCTGCTTTCTGCGCTGCCGCAAGTTTTTCCTGAAATCCGCTGTGCGCACCACTGGCTTTTGTAACCAGATAGCGGATCGAAAACTGATGGATCATTGCCAGATTCATTTCCTCCGAAAACGGGCCCTGCATCGCAAGAATCTGCTTTCCGCGGATACCCGCCTTTTCACAGAGACCGATACTCTCCAATCCGGGAAGCACACGCACAAACAAACGCTCCTTCAGGGGTGCAAATACCGCCAGCTCTTTGCTTCCGGTTGTCAGAAGAATGTTTCCGGATGTGTCCGTAAGTGCCTGGACACAGCTTTCATAATCGGCAAACACATGCACAGTTCCAGCGCGCTCTTTCATGCCTTCGTTTTCTGGTATGCTACAGATTCCATCGTCCATTCGCCGCTGGAGCCGCAGATATGGAATTCCACTTCCTTTTGTACTCTCCCGAATGTTGGCAGACACTTCTGTAGCAAACGGATGCGTAGCATCCACGACTGCCGCATAGTTGTTCTGTCCGTTTTTTTTCAGCAGGGCGCGCATTTCCTCTACGTCCAGTCTTCCTACACAGACCTTCACCCCGGCAAGTTCCGGCATGACCATCTGACCGTATTCGGTTGCTACATGCACATCACAGGCAATATGTGCCCGTGAAAGTTCCTGTGCGAGAAGACGACCTTCCGTTGTTCCCGCATAAATTAACACTTTCTCTGCCATCTTATTCCTCTTCCCCGTTTTCTGCTGCTATATATGGTATCCTCTCGGTGTCACAAGCTTTCCATCAATAATTTTTGTCTGGGAATTCCCGATAAATACCGTAGTAAACATGTTCACCGGTGTATGCACCAGTTCCGCCATGGTAAGGGTTACGGCATGCGTATCATCGCGTCCGATATTTTCCACATACCCACAGGCACGCTCCGGTTCCACCCCGTGTTCCATCAGAATTCTGCAGGCACGCTCCAGATAGTCTGCCCGTTTATGGCTCGACGGATTATAAATTGCCATTGCAAAATCTCCCTCTGCCGCTGCAATCAGCCGCTTTTTAATCCTCTCCCACGGGGTAAGAAGATCACTCAGGCTGATCACGCAAAAATCATGGTTGAGAGGAGCCCCAAGCACTGCCGCACCGCTGCTTGCTGCTGTTATTCCGGGAATTACTTCAATGATACAATCATCATATAATTTTCCGATTTCCAGCATCAGGGATGCCATCCCGTAAATTCCGGCATCTCCGCTGCAGATCAATGCCACTTTTTTGCCTTCTCTTGCCTTCTCGAAACACATCTGGCAGCGTTCCCGCTCCTGCCGCATCGGTGTAGACAATAATTCTTTGCACCCGAACCGTTCCCCAAGCAATTTCAGATATACGGTATAACCGATGATCACATCACTGGCTTCTAACACCTGCATGGCTTCCTGCGTCATCATATTTTCCTGTCCCGGTCCCATACCGACCACATAAATCCGGTGTTTCATTTCTTTCTCCTTCCTTTCGTTTCACACAAACTGCAATACGATTTTCTCCCGTTTTGCCACGGCAATTGTCACGCCATCCATAGCCTGCTTATGCATCAGCAAACTACCTCCGTCTGCTGCAGCGACCGCAGCACGCTCACACACATTATCCACTCCCACTGTCTGAGCCACAAACGCGGATGCAGTGAAATCACCCGGCACTTTTTTCAGTTCTCCGGCAGAAAAAACGACAAACGGTACCCGCAAATGCTGTGCCAGTTCCTGCAGACCGGGTTCTTTTTCCTTCACATCAACCGATGCCAGGGCATAGATATCATCCAGGTCTATTTTTCTGCTATCCACCAATGTTTTTATCATTTGTTTTATCTCGTTATAACTTTTATTTTTTCTGCATCCCATGCCAAGTACGGCTGTTTTCGGAGCTAAAACAAGCGTTTTACTGTCTTCCTGTGGCTCTTTTTTTGTAATCCACACATCCACAGCATGTTCCGCCTGTGCTTCGTTCCACGAAATCAGCTTTACTTCCTTTGGCGGCTGTAATTCTGCCATCTCCTCCGGGGACATGCATGCCGGATCTACCGCCATCACAATGATTTCGCCCTGTAACAGTTTTCCAGACACATGCCGGATCGCTTCGGGGTTACACACCCGCAGGCCATTTTTTCTTGCAAACACATCAACGGCAAAAAGCCCATTCACGTCTGTTGCCGTCGTCACAACCGCAGCGGAATGCAATGATTCTGCGATCTGCTGCGCCAGTTCATTGGCACCACCCAGATGTCCGGACAGCACCGGAATCACAAACTGTCCGGCCTCATCCAGCACCAGTACCGGACTGTCCACGGTTTTGTGGCGGATCAAAGGTGCCACGGTCCGTACGGCAATCCCGAGAGCTCCAATGAAAATCACGGGAAACTGTTGTGCAAAAGCCTCCTCCAGAAAATCCGGAAGTGACCGGTTTCCTCTTTCTCTTATCTGTATCTTTGAAACCGCAGGGTGACCACCGTAACGGTTCTGCCAAAATCCATACGAAACAGAAAGTGAAAGTTCTGTGATTCGTGCCGCAAGCTCTCTTCCACGTTCCGAAAACCAGGTCATATACAGGATCATTCCGGTAACTCCTTTCCCGCATGGATGTTACACATTACTCCCTCATTTTCTACAGTGTTTTGGGGGTTCGCCTTGCGGAATTCGGTTGTAAAATCCGGCGCGTAGAGTCTGGAGCGCGTATAATGCTGATTTGATATTACATCTCCGACCAGCACCAGAGCGGTTTTTGTAATATTATGTTTCTTTGCCACCGCCGCCAGCTCCTGCACAGTACAGATATATGCTGCCTCATCCGACCAGGTTGCCTTATACACCAGTGCCGCAGGTGTATCCGGCTCATATCCGCCATTTACAAGGCGCCGTGATAATTCCTCCAGCATTCCGGTACTCAGATAAATTGCCATGGAAGCATGGTGTGCGGCAAAACTCTCAATACTCTCCTTTTCCGGTACCGCCGTCCTTCCGGCCATCCGGGTGATGATCAGTGACTGTGACACATCCGGAAGGGTATATTCCAGATTCAGCGATGCCGCTGCTCCAAAACAGGCACTCACACCCGGACAACTCTCATACGCAATCCCCTTCTGATCGAGAATATCCATCTGTTCCCGCACCGCTCCGTATATACTGGGTTCTCCCGTATGAAGTCGAATCGTGATTAAATTATTTTTTTCTGCCTGTTCCATCACCGAAATAACCTCTTCAAGTGTCATTTTGGCGCTGTTGTGAATCTCACAGCCCTCTTTTGCATAATCGAGAAGCTGTGGATTGACCAGCGAACCGGCATAGATGATGACATCTGCTTTCTGCAGCAGACGCATTCCCCGCACAGTAATCAGATCCGGTGCTCCGCTTCCTGCTCCGACAAAATAAATCATAGCAACCTCCTGAGTAATTCTTCTGCTTTTGCAGTCATCCCAAGCAGCCCGTAGGTATTGGAATAGACAATACACGCAATCTGTAACCGACCGGCCGCACGTTTTTTCAGATAGAAATCAATTTTTTTCATGATATCTTCCATAACATCTTCTTTTTTACCTTCGGCATCAATAAACGCAAGTGCTTCCTCGGTTGTGACGCAATCTAAAATCTTCTTTAAACATTCTAAAGATACATTTTCACGGATGCCGGCTGCCGCTAAAAGTTCCATCCGACAATCTCCCTCATGGGAATGGGTGTTCATAATGCCTCCCGCCACCTTAATCAGTTTTCCAATATGTCCGGTCAGAAGCATTGCACAAAATCCCAGTTCCGCCGCCATATCGATCGTCTCACCGATAAAATTACTGCATTTCACACTGCGGTCAAGATCATATCCATAGGTCTGCTGCATGAAATCCAGTCCATAATTTCCCGGTGAAACCGCCGCAATATTCCTCCCCTCTGCACGCTGCTGGCGGAGTTCCACACGAATGGTCTCCTTAAGTGCCTGACTGCTCATCGGTTCCACAATTCCTGTCGTTCCCAGTATTGAGATTCCCCCGACAATCCCCAGTCTTGGATTAAACGTACGCTCTGCAAGTACTTCCCCATCCGGCACGGAAATCAGAATATGCAGCGTTCCGTGAAAATCACAGAGCCGGCACACTTCCTGCACTTCCCGGGTGATCATTTCCCGCGGCACATGATTGATTGCGGCATTGCCTACGGGCTGATCCAGTCCGGGTCTCGTCACACGGCCCACACCTTTTCCTCCGTCAATCTGCAGAAGTTCTTTTTCTCCATCCCCGCCGTTGTCCGCGGTGACCGTGGCACAGATTTTACTTCCGCTGGTCACATCCGGATCATCGCCGCCATCCTTGACCACAGCGCAGGAAACCTGAGATTCCCCGCGCACGATATCCGTCACTTCCGCGGTGTATGGGATTCCTTTTGGAGTCTCAATCGTTATACAATTTTTTATTTTACCCGTCAGAAGCATATATGCCGCAGCCTTTGCAGCTGCGGCAGCACAGCTTCCGGTTGTAAATCCGTACCTCACACCAGATACGCCTCCTTCTTTCCTTTATACCGGCCGGATCTGATATAACAGTGCGTTTACGATTGCTGCCGCTACATTGCTGCCGCCTTTTCTACCGCGGTTGACAATATGCGGCACATCGGTTTTTAAAATCAGTTCTTTTGCTGCCTCTACATTTACAAATCCCACCGGAACTCCAATAATAAATGCAGGACGCCAATCACTTTTCTGCATCAGTTCATAGAGTGAAATCAATGCCGTCGGCGCATTTCCCACGGCAAAAATTACAGGTTTGTCAATATTTGCTGCATGTTCCATGCTGACCGTCGCACGTGTCACCTGCCGCGTCTTTGCCTCCCGCGCCACATCCTCATCTGCCATAAAACAATGCACCGTTCCTCCAAATTCCCCTAACCGTTTTTTGTTGATGCCTGCAAGCGCCATATTGGTATCCGTGACAATGTCAGCGCCACCTGCAATCAGTTCTTTGGCAATCTGCACGGCATGGGGAGAATACGTCATCGTCTTTGCATAATCAAAATCCGCACTTGTATGGATCACGCGCTTTGTCACCGGCTCCTGTTCCGGTGGAAGCACGATACCACGCTCCTTTAGTTCTTCCCCTATGATGGCAAAACTTCGTTTTTCAATCTCTCCCGGAAGAACATATTCAATGTTTTCCATAACGTTTTTCTTCTCCTTTCTTCTTTATATCCAGCAATGCCTCAATCAGTTGTACATTTTCCGGATGACCTTTTACGGCAATTCTGTAAAAGTCCTGTCCCAGTCCTGTATAGTTTGCGCAGTTTCGGATCAGAATTCCTCTTTCCAGCAATAATCTGTACAGTGGAATTTGTGTTTTCAGCAACAAAAAATTAGCTTCAGAAGGAAAAATTTTCATTTGATTTCCAAATATTTTTGTTAACTCGTGTTTTAAAAAGCGCTTTTCTTCCTGAATCAGCCCAATCGTATCCTTCAGATACTTTCTACGACTCCAACCAGGAAGCGAATCATTCAGAATGTCCATGCCGATCCGCTGCGCAACCACAGATACATTCCACTCCGGCAGCTGATGCGCAATTTTTTCACAGATATCTTTCTGCGCCAGCAGATACCCCAGCCGGATTCCCGGAATCGCATAGATCTTTGTATATGCCCGCACGACAATCAGATGCGGATATTTCCGGATCCAGGAAACATATCCTTCCGTCCCCGTGAATACAATGAAACATTCGTCCAGCACCACAGTAATCTGTTTCTTTTCACACACGTCAAGAAGCGTCTCCAAAAGAGACGCTTCCATTTTGTTCCCCGCCGGATTCGCTGGATTCGCCAAAAATAATAAGCTGATTCCATCCAGATGCCTGCACAATGACTCCATCTGTGCCATATCCATGGCAAAATTATTTTCTTCCTGCAACGGGATACTGCATACCTCGGCTCCCACTGTCTGAGCCGCCCAGGCATATCCCGAAAAAGAAGGAGCCAAAATGCCCACCCGCTTCGGGCGCAGTGCATGCACAATCGCAACAAATAATTCGGATGCTCCGTTGCCACACACTACTTCTTCTGTTGAAAAACCATAAAGTACTGCAAGCCGTTCCCGCAACAGCACATTGTCATACTGTGGATAACGGTTGCTGTGAACCGCCGCTTCCGCCATCCGTTTCTGCAATATCTCCGGCAGCGGCAGCGGATTGGTATTTACAGAAAAATCATATGTGATCTGATTTTGATAAATATCCCCACCGTGTGCGGCCACTGTCATGCTGCGTGTTCTCCTTCTTTCATGTTTTCCCGTATCTGCATTACTGCTTTTCTTCCTATTTTACTACAGGAATTCTTTGATTCCAAGGGAAAATCACACAAACCATTTTTATTGTAGATCTCCAGCCAGCTCCTGCATCAGATGATGTACCGTAGTGATCTCGTGAATCCGCCCCGTATTCGCCCCACAGAATACCAGACCGTTTTCCACATCCCCGCGCACGGCATCGATCAACGCTTTCGTAATACAGTAAGGAACTTTCTGCGGACTGCATTTTTCCAGACAGTTGTAACATTTACTGACTGGCAGCTTTGCGCGCTTTACACGATCGATAAACTTATTGCGCAATGCACGTCCCGGCATACCGACCGGGCTTTGGATAATCTCGATATTTTCCTCACTGGCGTGAATATACGCCTCCTTGTATGCCTCCGATGCATCACATTCTTCGGTTGCGACAAAGCGGCTGGCAATCTGCACACCATCCGCGCCGAGATCCAGCGCATGCGAAATATCTTTCTGATCAAATATCCCGCCGGCCACAATGACCGGAATATTTTTCTGATACCGCTGTTCGTATTCCTTTTTGCAGTCGATAATCTGCCGGATCTCTCCGTCAAAATTAATGGCATCCATATGTGCCAGCTGTTCATTGGAAAACCCCAGATGCCCGCCGGCTTTCGGTCCCTCCACTACAATAAAGTCCGCCGTGCGGTCATAGCGGTGCGCCCACATCTTCAATATCAGCTGGGTTGCACGCTTCGAGGATACAATCGGAGCTATCTTTGTCCGGCAGGTTCTGCTGACAAGCTCCGGCAGATTCATGGGAAGCCCGGCTCCACTGATAATCACATCTGCCCCTGCCGCAACTGCTGCCTGGACATGCTCTTTGTAATGCTTTAATGCAACCATAATATTGACACCCACAAGTCCGTTTCCACAGGCAAGCTCCTTTGCTTTCCGGATATGTTTTTTGATGGCTTTTAAGTTACAGCCTGCCTGATCATTCTCGAAGCCTTCTTCATCGTAGCCGATCTGCGCAGTAGAAATGATACCGACACCACCCTCCTTTGCCACCGCTCCCGCCAGATGGCTTCTGCTGATTCCTACCCCCATGCCACCCTG
>OMBE01000119.1_pt1 | contig 11386 bp, 9 predicted proteins | sample 1644781 | NCBI WGS metagenome assembly OMBE01 (sample SAMEA103958155, study PRJEB25191) | human gut metagenome | biome: human-associated habitat [ENVO:00009003]; feature: intestine environment [ENVO:2100002]; material: feces | place: Germany | collected 2013/2015
AAAATCATCACTTTCCGCATAACGGTAAACACCGGATTTCTGAAGATTAGCACTTGAATATGTTTCTATGTCAATACTGATTGATTTCATGTTTTCACTTCCTTATATATAAAAAACGGACGGCAGAGAGTATCTCTCCACCGTCCAAAATTGTTAATTATCTAAGTTGTTTTTCTTAGCCCTTCTCGCTATTCTGTGCTTTCTAAAAGTCTTGTGAATAAGGAAAATTAAATCCGTTACGGTGCTTATGATGCCGTACATACCTATTCCTAAGAAGAAACAGAAGATAACAACTACATCAAACAATTTTGCAAGTTCATAAAATTCGTTCATATCGTTTACCTCATATTATGTTAGGATAAGAAATCATCATCTGTTTCTGTTCTGAAATCATCAGCAGCCGAACTTCTGCCACCAAGCGGTTCGCCGTCCTTTATTTTCTGAATGTTGCCAAGACCACAGGCAATACCTTTGTTGCCATTTGAATTGAATGCGTAAAAATTCAGAGACACTCTTGCATAACAACCGCTGTACACCTCATCTCTGTCAAGAATAGGTTTTACAGCCTTATCAACAATCTGTGGAGCGGTTCTGCTGTTTGCATTGATAAACCAGTGACCTGCATAAGCCTCATCATTACGCTCGGTATCACCGTCACGAAGAGGAAGTTTAAGTGATGCTTTGTTTGGCTTTTTACCACCAAATTTACCGATACCTTCTTCAATTGCAGTATTTACAGCGTTGTTAATCGCATTAACGGTTTCAGTATCATCTTTTGGAATAAGTACGGATACGCTGTATCTTTCAGGACTGCCGTTGATTGAAACAGGTTCCCAACCGTGAAAATATGAAAGTCTTGTGTTTTTGCCTGTGATAACTTTTGTTTTGTTTGAATTAGCCATAATAATTAGTCCTCCGTTTTAAATTCGTTTTTAACATCTGTGATTGTCATAGCATCTCTTTTGTCCGTTTCGGGAACAAGAGCAGGCTTGCCTTTTGGTTTAATGATGAGATTTCCAAGTATCTCGTTGAAATTTTGCTTACCTAAAAGCTTTTGCATTTCTGTAAGTGTGATAAGACTCTTGCGATAAATGTCTTTGTAGCCGGCATCTTCCAATGCTTTAGCCACTGCGGTTTCATCTTTATACTTTCGTACAGACCGTCCTTCAACAATTTTAAAACCGTTCCAATGCTTGCCGTGATTGACAACTGATTCGGTAGCATATGCCATTATTTCATTTGCCCACTTCGTGAGATTGGGGATAACAGATAAAATCTTTTCAATTTCAGAATCAGTAAGAAGTGGGGGAAGTCTGAATTCTTCCTGTGCAAGTTTCAGATTGTTTTCGGCTCTTGCTCTGCATCTTACTGATGCTTTGCAGAATGTACACCAATCACCGACACAGTAATCACCTTCACCTTTAACAGCTAATTCTGCTTTTGGCTTTAGTACATTTTCTGCCCAGCCTTTGAGCTCATCAGCAGAAACAGTCCAAGTGCTGACATTATCTCTGCGTGGCTGAAAAATTGACATTGACACATCTTTAATGTCATATAGGCGGTCAAAGATTTTTAAAGCACCGAGAGCATAACATTTCATCTGCGGGTTATCAAAGGCATCAACCAATACTCCCATTCCATATTTGAAATCAATGATATGTATTTTGCTTTCAGAAACAATAATGCAGTCGGCTGTTCCAAAACCATTTGGTACATATTCTGAAAAATCAACCTTTTGTTCAATAAGAATCAAAGGATCTTTACATTTCTGTTTTGCAAGATTGAATTGTTCAAGTACAAAATCAACATATAAGTCGGTGTATTCCGGCATTTCATCGTTTGTGTAAGGGGAGACAGGCTCGTCACTTTTTCTGCATAATATGTTTTTCAGTTTATGCTCACACCACGCATGGGCGACTGTGCCTTCTTCAGATGCTTTGGTTGATTTGTTCTCAAACTTTGATTCAAGCACGGCACTTGGTGTACAATTGAGCCATCTGTGAGAACTTGAAGGGGAGAGGAAAGCGTGATTACTCATTCTTAAGTGCCTCCGCATCTTTGATGATTTCTTCGTAATGACAGGGGTCAATTTCTGACAGTTTGTTTCCACCATACTTTACAATGATTTCTCTAACCTCAGAAGTGAGTCCGCTTTGACTTTTTTTAGCAAGAACACCCCTTACATCTTCAAGTGAATACACCTTTGAATTTCCTGTGCTTTCAGAAGTATGTACGGTTGACTTCTTCGAAATTTCAGTAATCTTTATCTCATTCAAGAGATTTGAAACAGTCTGCAGACTTTCTGTAAGTGTGCCAATGTTTTTGATTACCTCGGTAATCGCATCAAGTAATGCTGTTATTTTGTTCATAACTGCCTCCTTTTTTAACCTTGGTAATGGCGAGTTCCTCAATAGAATCACTTGGAACAAGGATTGTGATTTTCTGTTTTCTGCCGAACAGCATTCGCAAAAATCGTTCTCGCAAGGTGATGTTTTTGCAGGATACCATACTGTTTCTTTGTGGTTTGTCCGAAACACTGATTTGAAGATTGTGTTTCATATATTGTACCTCCGTTTCCGAGAGCATTGTTGCCCTCTGTCTGTTAGCCACGGGAGAGTGCTTAAAAGGACGCTTTTTGAAAAATTTTTATTTTTATTATTTATTCGTAAGCAAAAAATCCCCATCAAGGAGAAAAAACACCTTGATGGGGATTTGGCTTTGTTAGAATACTGTTCTATTGTCTGTTAAGATAAAATCTCATTTACTCTTTTCTGTACGGTGTTGTAGTTATAGCCGGCTTTGGTGAGGCAGTTTTTGCGGTCGGCGCCGTTGCCCCATTTGCCCTGAATTACTTCTTTTGCAATAGCATCAACTGATTTTTTGCCCGATGACTTTAGCGTGTACACACTCTTTCCGCTTTCATCAAAGACAGAATAACCGCTGTTTTTGTCGGCACATTTCTTTGCATTTGAAAGGTCATAGAAAGCACCCTTCTGCGACTTTGCGTCCTTCCAACTTTTGCGTACACGATAGAGAGTTTTCTTTGATGTCGCAGGTTTTGAACTGCCTAAGCCAAGCTGAGCGTTCACCTCCTTTGCAATCTGTCCGTGAAGATTGTAGAGATAATCACCGGGGCAGGACTTGTTCGCATAATCCCTGTGAACCGTCATATTGCAGCCGTTAAGGTGATTCATTCTCTCTGACTTGTTTGTTGACCACACAAGCCTTTTGATGCCGTTTCTCTTGCAGATGTCAACAAGCAGTTTAATCAAAGACTTGTACGCAGCATCATTTACTCTGTATGGGTGGTAGGTATCTGACGCAACCTCAATGGTAATCGCCCTGTTGTCATTTGACGCAGATGAGGTGCACCAGCTACGATCCTTTTCCTCAACATACATTCCGATTCTGCCGTCATAGCCGATACCGTAGTTTGAGCTTGCCTCCTTGTCCCTTGATGCAAAGATTGAGCCGAGAGTTTCAACAGAGCACTGTCCGACTACGCAGTGGATTGAAACTGTATCAATCTTGTGATTGCGATTGATGTTTCTGTTTGGTGAAATTTTTGTGTAGCTAACTAATTTGCTGTTTGTGTATGACATTCAGTCGTCCTCCTTTTCACTTCTGTGGTGTAATTGTGCAAGCACATTTTTAATCTTTTCGGGAATGGGAAGTCCCAGATGTGCTCCGTTTTCAAGCAGTGACAAGCCCTCATTTGAGAGATAGAAGAAAATCACTGCCGTTCTCAGCACACTGCCCGTGCCGATAATGTACACATCAAGGAGATTCGCCACTCCCACAAGCAGAAAGATAATCACCTTCCTGCAAATGCCTTTAAAACCAACCTTGCTCGAAAGCTTTTTGTCGGCAACGGCACACATCATTCCTGTAATGTAGTCGATAACTACAAATGCAATGAGTGCATACAGAAAGCCGTCTGCACCTCCGAGAAACCACCCGAGTGTTCCTCCAAGTGCGATGAATGCAGTCTGAATGCTGTTCCAAATCTGTTTCATAAATACCTCCTGTGTCTATTTTTTAACCCACTTGTTCCAGCTCGAATTCACCTTTGAACGGATATACACATCAAACGGACTGTCCCTTGCCGTATATCTCTGTATCACAAGATTTGTACTGCAAGAAAATACTTCAAGCATACCGAATACAAGTGCCGGATAGTTCATATTCTCCTGCGGTACTCTTCGTCTGAAATAAATACCCTGCGTTGTAAGACTGTTAAGGCTGACATCGTCCTCAACAGAGGTCTGTATAATGCCCATAACAGGAAAGCCGTTCATATGTATTTCACCCGTCACATCAAGTGCGGATTGTGGGTTTGGATTGTTAATGCCTACCTTCTGCTTGCGTAATGCAACAAGCGGAGTGCCCTGCGGAATTAAATAGTACAGGTCTGTAATAACCGACTTTTCCATAGCATCACGGATTTCAATATGAAAGTCATATGACATATTCACATCAAGATTCATAAGCTGAAGATTTGAGTACGAATAGCTTGTGTCGTTCATTTTAAGGTTGCTTAAAATGTCAACAAAATTTCCGTAGTTTGCATCACTTGTCCTCTTGTATTGGTAGCGAAAGGATAAAAGCTGATTGTGATTTACCCCGTCAATTGTAATTGGTGAGTATGAGCCGTTGAAAATAAGCTGAATTTCCGACTCAATCTCATTTGTTCGTCTTAGTGTAATCTTACTGAGATTCGGACTGCTGTACGGAATAACTGTAATCGTCTTTTTAATGCTCGTTGTGTAACCTCTTGAGTCCGTGACCGTGACCATAACCACCACATCACCGCTTTTGGTGATTGTACCAAGATTCAATTCCTTTGCAGTTGTACTTGATTTGCTCACACCGTTACAGCTTACTGTGTAGCCTGTAATCTTCGATTCATTTCTCGGCTTTGCCGTAAGCGGAGTAACCTTGAGATTTGAATAGTTCTGAATAAACAGCTTTGAGTTGCCCGTAACGGCAGTGGTCTTTAAATTGGTGTCAAGATAGATAAACCCGTTAATTACAGGCCTTGAGCTGTGCGATGTGGTGGTAATCTGACAATTTCTTTCAGAAATGCCTACATAGGTTGAACCCTTGTATGTGGTGACCGTTAGCTTTGCCGTAATGCTTTTGTCCTCATACATTGCCTTGAGAATACCCGTTCTGCTGTCCGTAGGAATGGTAATAATCCTGTTTGCCGTCCCCTTGTTCCACGCAAGTCCCGATATGCCAGTTATCGGAATACCTCGTATGGTAATCGTAATGCTGTGTTTAAGACCTGCGTCATTTACCGTTGTGTTTACTGATACGGTCGGATTTTCCGTATCTATGTAAATCGTGTCAATTCTATTGACAACCGTTGTCTTTGCCATATTGCCTCCTAATCAAGAATTACAATGTTGAGTCCCTGTGAACTGTTTGACATCGGAATCAGCTTTGTTCTGCCGATTGTAAGCTCACCGTCAACTGTGGTTTTCTTCGTCTGAGTTTCGTCCTTGTTTAGGGTGAATATCTTTTCACCGTTGTAGTAGCCGGAAAATTCAGTGTTTGTAATTACTGTTTTCTGCGAGGACTTGCTGTTTGAAACCTCAATGCCTTTGCGGTCAATCTTTACCTCGTTTGTGTATATCTCGTTCGGTGCAGGCGACCAGTGTTGGATAATACTTCCGTCAGTAAGCATAAGGTCACTTACCTTAAGGGAAGAACCACGGCTGTAAATGAATACCGTGATTTCACCGTCCGAAACATCGGGGAGTACAACGGAAAAATCTGTCCAATCAAAGCTGTCCTTTGTGTCAAAAAGATATTCCTTTTTAACTCCGTTGTACTGCACATACATATATGCACTAAGCTGTGAGTAGCTTTTCTTTGCCCTAAGTGACAGCACAAATGCTCTGTCAGTAACCGAGTTATGCACACTCTGCGACAAAGTACCGTCAATGCCAAGTACAAAGGCAGAACCCGAAGAGGTGTGACTGATTACATCTGTATCGGAAAGAACACTGACCGAACCCGAATATTCCCAGTCATCAGTCAGTCCGTTAAGACCCGAAGAATTAAGAAGATAGTTCTTTCCGCCCGTGGACTGCTCGTTGATTTTAAAGGAAATGTCCTCTGCGGTCTGCTCAAGTGTTGATGTTCTTTCGGTAATTGCGGAAATATTCTCACTTAGCTTTTCAGTATCCTCCGTTTTTGTGTAGGCACTGAGGTGAACCTCACCGCTTTCCAAATCCCACCACGATGAATTGTCAGCCGAACTGATTACTCCCGCCTTGATGATATTTGCCATAAGCGTTCCGCTTGTGATAAAGTTTGCCACGATTTTTCCGTCAGCCGTAATCGCAGTTTCATACGGGCCGTTGTATCCACTCTTTGAAAAACCTAAGCCACCGACATTCCACCGCCACACATTCCTTGCATCGTACAGATTTTCGTTGTCAAGAATCAAAAGTTCATACGGCTTGCCTGTAACAGAATCCGTGTGCATAACAACAAAGCCACCTTGCTGACCTGAAATCAGCGAAGTGGCATTTTTAATAGCAGTATTCATAAGTAACGGAAAGCTGTCGGTTTCCTTTTTGATTTTATCGGTTGTACTTTTGATTTCTGCAACCGTATTCACAAAGTTTGATTTTGCCGTTCCGAGTGTGATTGATGAATATTTCTCGGCCAGTGCGTCATATACGGTTTCAATAACCTTCGTCTTTACCTCAATATTCATATCTGCGTGTCTGACGGTCACTGTGTCGCAGAGGTTCACCTTTTCGAGGAACTGCGAATATTCGGGCTGTTGCCATAGCGGTTCAAACGACACCTTCACCGTGGGAGTTTCGTCACCGAACGGATTCTGTTTGATGTATGACTTCGCCTTTGCTCGAAGTGTGTCCTCGGTAACGGTTTCTCCGTCCTTAAAGAAGGACGAAAAATCCTTGATGAGTGTTTTCTCCCTTGCATATGTTTCCACAATAGAAATTGTGATTTCCGACAGAGTAACCACACTTTCGGTATCTCCGTTTTTAATTACGGCATAGGGCAAAAGGTGTGTATATACCGATGAAAAATCATTGTCCTGCTCAAGTGAGGTGAGGTTCTTGCCGTATTCAATTACCACACCGTTATCCTTACCACGCTTTGAGTGAAGAATGACATCGAACATATCCCATTCATACTCACCGCCCCATACATCAAGTACAGAACCCTCCGTACCGCCAAGACAGGCTCTGATACTCATAGGTTTACTGACTGAAAATGCCCTCGGTGCTGAAAGGTCTGTCCTGCATTTAAAGCCGTGCTTTGATGAAGTATTCGCAAAAATTCTTTCAAGTGCAAGCTGTGGCGAAACCGATTTGCTCTCAAAGCATAGCACACCAATGCCCGACAAATCATATAACATATGCTGTGCATACACTGTGATGATGCCGTTCATCGGTGTTGTAATTCTGTATATACGAAACGGCTGTGACCTTGATGTGTCATTCGGCTTAACGAGTATAACCCTGTCGTTTTTAATCTCATCAAACAATGCACCGTGCAGAGGATATTTCATCACACATTCAAACGCACCGTTTCTCTCCTCTGTAACTTCGCAAAAGGTGCAGTCCGACAGCATACCGATTCCGTAGGTGTCAAACTCGGTTTCATCTGCTCTGTATAAAATCGGCATCATAACGAACACCACCTTGGAAATACTGAACCGTCTGTTATGCCACCGCCGAGAATAAACCTGTTTTCACCCCTTACAAGCAAAGGAAAACCCGTGCCTGTAACCGTATCATTTTTCAGCGTGTTGTCCTTGTAAAAGCACATTTTTTCGCTGTCAATCTCAATGAACTCGTCAATATTGCTGAATGTCCATTCGTGTCTGCCGTTTTCGTTATCAATGGTAAGCGTACCCGTACCGTTGCCGTTAAGATGAATAAGTGGTCTGCTCTCAAAGCTGTACGGATTCACAAGTACGGTTTCACCCTTTGACGGCAAGGTCACTCTGTAAATATCCTCGCTGACCTTCTCGAGAGAATACCATGCGGTTTCGTCACCGAGAAATGTGTAGAGGGCAAACCTTGCATTCTCCTTCTTCCAGTTTTCGTTCACCTTAAGATATATTCTGCTCTTGTCAGCATCTGAATAGTAGTCCCAGTAGCCGTCTGTCCACGAATTTGTATTCAGTACAAACATATTCTTACCACTCGGCACAACAAGGTCTGCCGTCTGATTCCAACGGTTGCTCCAGTCGTTTTCCGGCTTTGAACCGTCCATTCTGCAAAAAATCATATACGGAAAATTCAGCACCACATCAATGCTGTGCGGTAACTCACCGTCAATGTCATATCTAAACGGCTTGCAGTTAAAGCTTACGGTAAACACACCGATTTTGTTGAGCTCATCTTCAATATCAAGCGATGAGTTAAAAAGAGCATATCTGAAAAATCTTTTATCGTAGCTGTCCTTTAGTATGTGATACCTGTCGGGCTGTGCATACAGCCAAGCCTTGATTTTTGTAATGCTGTCAGCAAGCTGTTGACTGTTCTTTGCAGACAGATATACAGAATAGCTCACCTGTGTGTTTTCATATCTGCGATTCGGTACAATCAGGTCACCGTTGCGACCGGGGATTGATACAAAGGAAGAGTCATACTTTGGCGAGGAGTACACATTCTTTCTCTGTATATGAAGCCCCATATCAGATGACCTCATGCCGTTGTATTCAAAATAGTTCACGCAAATACCATTCCTTTCCTTTTGGCAAACTGACCTGCAGTTTCCATAATCTCGTTTGTAAGCTGAGAAATATCGTCATTTGAGTAGTTGTTAAAATTTGCAATATTCAGTACAAGCGAAAGACCGCTCTTGCCGAAAGCAACAGAATTTGAATTATCAACCAATCCTTTAACATTTCCGTCAATGCTGAAATCAGTCGGCAAGGCAGTTTTCATATCGTCAGCAAGTGAGTTCATAACACATGAAACATCACTGCTCATACCCTCGGCGGCACGAACAGCCATATCACCGTTCTTGTCAATAGAGCCGGCAAGACCCTTGACGAGCATTTCGCCAACCCATGCCATTTCCTTTGACGGTGAGTGAATGCCAAAAAAGTCGCAGATGCCGTCCCAGATACCTGAAATCCAACCGCTGACTGAATCCCAGAGCCACGATGCAAGACCGCAGATACCGTTCCACAAGCCTTTTACAATGTTACCGCCAATTTCAACAATCTTGTACATAAGTGAACCAAAGGCCTTTACAATACCTTCAATAATTTTAGGTACTGCCTTTACAATTTCCTTAATGATAGTCGGCAGATTCTTAACAAGCGAAATCAACAAATCAATACCCGCCTGAATTATTGCCGGAATATTGTCGCTGAGAGCATTAACAATGCCCGAAATGATGTTGGGTATTGCATTCACGATTGTGACGATAATGGTGGGCAGAGCCTTGACAAGTGAAATGAGCAAGTCTATACCTGCCTGAATAATCTGCGGAATTGAATTTATTACCGCATTTATAATCTCGTTGATAATCTGCGGAATAGCCTTGACTATTGATGTGATAATATCGGGCAAAGCACTCACAAGAGAGGTCAACAGCTTAATGCCCGTCTGTATGATTTGCGGTATTGAATTTAAAAGAAATGTAACTATGCCCATAATAATCTGAGGCAGTTTAGATATGAGGTCGGGAAGTGCATCAAGAATACCCTGTGCAAGAGCAGATACAAGCTTAAGTCCAGCGTCAAGGATTGACGGCAAGCTGTCTAAAAGTCCCTGTACAATCGTCATAACCGCATTGACCGCAGTAGGAATTAGTGTAGGCAGTGCATCTGCAAGGCCTTGTACGAGAGTTGCTACGAGCAAGGTTGCCGACTCAATCAGCAAGGGCAGATTTTCAACAATTGCATTTGTAATTGTTAATAAGGCTGACACCGCAACGGGAATCAGCTGTGGCAAAAGCTGAAGCAATCCCTCAAGCACCTGTGCAAACAATTCTGCAAGAGTTTCCAGAACCGTGGGGAGCATTTCACCTGCCGATTCAAGCAGTGTAGTAATTACTGTCGGCAAGGCGGAGATGAGATTTTCCACAATAGGCGAGATGTTTTCAAGCACGGTCTGAAATGCCGTTACAACATTTTCACACAACTCACCGAGGTCAGCGTTTGCGTCGCCAAAGCCCACCACAAGGTTTGTGACCGATGACTTCAACGCATTAACCGAACCCGAAATTGTACCCTCCGCCTCTTTTGCAGTAGTGCCGGCAATATCCATACTCTCCTGCATAACATGGATTGCATCGACCACATCGGCATATGACGAAATATCGTACTTAATGCCCGATATTTTCTCTGCGTTAGAGAGAAGTCTTTGCATTTCCTCTTTAGTACCGCCGTAGCCGAGTTTAAGGTTATCAAGCATGGTGTAATTCTGCTTGGCAAAGCCCTGATACGCATTCTGAATGAGCGACATATCCGTACCCATCTTGTTTGCATTATCTGCCATATCCGTGATTGCCATATCGGCATACTTTACCGACTTGTCCGTATCACCGCCAAGCGACTGAATGAGGCTTGCGGAAAAGCCTGTAACGGTTTCCATATAGTCATTTGCAGAAAGGCCTGCCGTTTTATAGGCATTAGAAGCGTAGCTTTGCAGTTTCTGCGATGAGCCCTTGAAAAGTGTATCAACACCGCCGACAAGCTGTTCATAGTCGGCATAGGCATTAACTACCTCCTTGCCTAGCTTTACGGCTGTTGCGGCCGCCACAGTAACAACCGCACCCATCGCAACGCCCACACCCTTGAGTACCGAACCAAGCTTTGAAAATCTCTCCTTTGACTTATCCGCCTTGTCGCCTGCGTCCTTGATTTCATCGCCCATATCATCGGCACTTTCGGCAGTATCATCAAGCCGACCGTCAACCTTTTCAAGAGATTTTTCTGTCCCCTCAATATCCGTCTTTGCCTGTTCAAGTGCAGAATTATTACTGTTCAGTTCACGCTCCATACTGTTGAGTGATGCCTCGGCATTGTTAAGCTGAATTTGCCAGCTTTGTGTTCTCCTGTCAGTTTCACCAAATGACTCTGATGCATTTGCAAGTGCCTGTCGCAAGGTTTCAATCTTCTGCTTTTGTGCGTCAATCTCCTTATTAAGAACCGTATTTCTTGCAGACAAAGCCTGAACGGAATTGTCATTCTTATCAAACTGCGAGGACACAAGTTTCATCTCAGAGCCGAGCACCTTAAAGCTCTGATTGATTTCTGCAAGCGACTTTTTAAATTCCTTTTCGCCCTCAATGCCAAGCTTAAGTCCAAAACTATCTGACATTTAAGTTCACCTCCTCATTTTAGGGCATAAAAAAAGCAGCTTACGCTGCGAATGAT
>OMBE01000126.1_pt1 | contig 10783 bp, 6 predicted proteins | sample 1644781 | NCBI WGS metagenome assembly OMBE01 (sample SAMEA103958155, study PRJEB25191) | human gut metagenome | biome: human-associated habitat [ENVO:00009003]; feature: intestine environment [ENVO:2100002]; material: feces | place: Germany | collected 2013/2015
CGAGGACCAGCTCAAGGCGCAGAACGCCGCGCTCACCGCGCAGCTGCAGGACCGGCAGCTCCGGCTGGAAAGCGCTGGTTCCATCGCACAGGCCGCGCTGGAGCTGAACAACGTGTTCGCCGCCGCACAGGCCGCCGCCGATGACTATCTGCATTCGGTACAGGCCAGCGTTGCGGACACCAACGCCACCGCCGCCAACACCCTTTCGCAGGCACGCAGCGAGGCTAAACGCATTCTGGAACAGGCACAGGCAGACGCCGACAGTCTGAAAGCGCAGGCGCAGCAGGAATGCGATGCCATGACCGCCGCCGCCGCGCAAAAGCGCACCCAGACCGAGGCCGACTGCAAGGCCATGGTAGAGCGCGCCGAGCAGGAGGTGCAGCAGCGCTGGCAGGCATTTGACCACAAGGCCAACGAGCTGCTGGACCAGTACCGCAGCACAGACGGCCTGCCTTCGGAGGAAACATGAAAAAACGCGATATCCGGTTCGCTTCCATCCCTTCCACCGAGGAAGTGGCCGCAGAACGTGAGCGTCTTGCGTACCAGAGCCGCTACCAGCGGGTGCTGCGCAGTACGATCTATATTCTGGTGGTGGTAGCCGCAGTAGCCGTGCTGCTGGCTACGCTGTTTTTGCCGGTGCTTCAGGTCTCTGGCGACAGCATGAACCCTACGTTGAATGACAAGGATATTATCCTGCTGGTAAAATCCAACCACATTGAAAACGGTGAGTTATGCGGGTTTTACTGGCAGAACAAGCTGCTGCTCAAGCGCATCATCGGGCAGCCCGGTGATGTGATCGATATGGACGTGAACGGCGTGGTCTCGGTAAACGGCGTGGCGCTGGATGAGCCCTATGTGGACGCGCTGACCGTGGGCGAATGCGACATCCGGTTCCCCTATCAGGTGCCGGAAAACCGCTACTTCGTGCTGGGCGACCACCGCTCCACCTCCATCGACAGCCGCAGCAGCGTGATAGGCTGCGTTGAAAAAAGCCAGATCGTTGGCAGGGTTTTCCTGAGGATATGGCCCTTGTCCAGCTTCTCGTTGATCCATTGACCCCGGGAGGAGGTATTCCGTTATGAACGACATTCTTAAAACGTACATGGAGCGGTTCCGCGAGAACCGGCACACCCTGCGGCGCTACACCGCATTTGTGCTGGCACTTGCCATGATCACCACCCTGTTCGTGAACTGGCAGCTGCATGGCGTGGGCATCTCGATGACCGCGCAGTACCAGTGCGGCGAGGAGGAGCACACCCACACTGCGGATTGCTACACCAAGGTGCTGACCTGCGGTTACGAGGAAGGTGAGCTTGAAAATGCGGACGAGGTGGCCGCCGCTGCTGCGACCAGCCAGCCCACCGTTGAGGCTGAACCCATGCCGCTGTCGCTGGAGCCGCAGATCGAGTTTGTGCCCCACGAGCACACCGACGACTGCTACACCGAGGTGCAGACCCTGACCTGCATGGAGGAAGAGCACGTCCACGATGACGACTGCTTCGACCCTGAGGACGGCAGCCTGATCTGCGACAAATTTGAGCATACCCACGACGAAAGCTGCTACACCACCGAGTACGAGCTGACCTGCGGTTTGGAGGAGGGCGAGCTTGTGGAGCAGGTGGTGGAGCCCACCCAGAGCGCCGCACTGGCAGCGATGGCTGTGGCCGAGCCCGTGGCGCTGGCACCGATGGTGGACACCGTGGAGCCCATCTACCACCACCATACCGATGCCTGCTACGAGGAAGTGCTCACCTGCCCCCTGCCGGAGCACCACCACACCGTTGCCTGCCTGAGCGACACTTCTGCCGACCTTGAGACCCCCGAGGAGTGGCAGGCCGCCAACGCCGAGGCCGTGATGACCGGCAACTGGGCCGAGGATCTGGTCAGCGTGGCGCAGACCCAGCTGGGCTACGAGCAGAGCGAGAAAAACTTTGAGATCGACCCCGCGGACGGCGTGACCCTGCGCTACTACTCCCGCTACGGTCAGTCCTACGGCAACCCCTACGGCGAGTGGGACGTGATGTTCCTCTCTTACTGCCTGAAGTACGCCGGTATCCCCCAGAGCGCTATCCCGCAGGAGGCCAGCGTGCTTGCCCTGCGCAGCTCCATGAGCGACATGGACTGGCTGCTGGACGGCGAGGACGGCAGCGCCGCCGATGTGGGCGACATCGTTATTTATAATAAGTACGTCACCCGCACCGTGGCTGTGGACAGCAGCGCCGACGGTGCAGCGGACGGTCTGGACGACCTGTTCAGCACGGACGCCGAGGGTGAGAACGGCGCAGAGCTTGAGGAATCCGGCGCTGCTGCGTTGGATACCGCCCCGGCCGCCGAGGGCATGACCACCCTCGATACCCCTGATCTCCCCGATATCCCCGACACCGCCAGCCCGGACCAGCCCGCCGCAAATCCGGTGGACAGCGCCGACGCCGCTATGCCCAGCGTGGGTTCCCCCGCTGCCGAGCCGCAGACTACTACCGTGACTGACGCTCAGCCCGTGGAGACCGTGGGCATCGTGAGCAGCGTGGACAGCGACGCTGACACGCTGACCGTCATCTCCGGCGATGTGGACGGCAAGGTGGCTGAGGTAGCACTGTATGATGCTGATGTTGAAAACGTTATCTCTGTGGCGTATGCTCAGATGGCGCTGAGTGAAGGCGATACCGCTTCGGATATTACTGAAATCGACCCGGTATTCTCCTGCTCTGTTACTACCGTATACGGCACTGTATCTGCTTCTGCAATGCGTCCCGCTCCTTCCTACGTTGCAAGGTACGCTGCCCCCTCCATGTATGCTGTAGCTGCTGTGTCTGCTACTCCTGTTGATATGGGCGAGCATATCACGAACGTTATCGTTCAGATTCCCGCCTCCACGAATGGCAGCGGCGTTGTAACCTCTTGGAAAGATGCAAACGGCATTGTGCGTCCCGGTCAGACTGTTAAGGTGCAGTTGAGTTACGGTTTTGCTGCAAACAAAATCACCAAAGACAACCGCGTTGCAACCTACAAGCTCCCCAACGGTATTACGCTGTTGCCCAGTGTTTCACACTCCGGCAATATCACTTGGCATGACCGTACCACTGGTCAGAAAGTTGTCGTTGGCACCTACAAGATTGATGCTGACACCGTCACGTTTACCTACAACGAAGGCTTTGCCGACGGCAAAGCCTTTGACGGTGATTTTGAGTTTAAGGCTTCTGCTTCCTCTGATTCCTCCATGGAAAACCAAAAAATCAATTTTGGTGGTACGACCGGTTCTGTTACCATCAAAAAAGAGGATCTGATCTCCGACCTGTCTCTTTCCAAGAATGTGCAGAAGGATGCAAGCGGTAAAGAGCTGATCAAATACGATTCGACGGCGAAAACGCTTGATATCGCCTATGAAGTGGTTGCAAAAACCACAAACGGCACCGGTGATACCGTAAATCTTACCGATTTCTTTGATACCGTAAATTCTTCTCTTCCCAGCAACGCTACCTATCGGCAAGATACGATCAAACTGATAAAGATTGCTGCGGATGGCACCGAAAAGGATGTCACAACGGACTATCAAAGCAAACTTACCGTAGGCACTGAGCTCAAATACGATGCTCTGCCCGAACTGAAAGCCGGTGAGCAATACGTTCTGCGGTATCACGCCACCATTCCTGTTAATGATGATTACACCTATAAAGCCATCAATAAGGTAAAGGCTGAGTTCGACGGCAAAGACAGTTCCACGAGCAAGGAGGTTAAAAACACCGAGCCGCGCCTTACCAAGAGCGGCAACTATGACGCCAACAGCCGCATCATCACTTGGACAGTCACAATCAAGAACCCCTATGGGGAAGATCTCCGCGGCAAAAAATTTACCGATCTTCTGCCTGCCGGGCTGGAGGTCGTAAATAACGTTGAGATCACACGCGGCTACTGGAGCGACGACATTAAGCCTGTCTCTGCCGAGGATTTCAAGAAGGCTGGGTGTAGTTACACCTTCCCGACAGATAAATCGGAAACCGCAGCATTCTACACGATCAAAATCCAGACGAAAGTCCCTGACGGCACCGCAGTCGGTACTACCTATACAAATACGGCTGATTTTGATGGCAACAGCGCTTCCGGTGAAGTTACAGTGACCGACCGCAGCTCCTATCTGAGCAAGAGCCTGTCGACGGCGGAGGACTTGGAAACCGGCAAGAAAAAGCTGACTTGGCAAACCTCGGTCTCCATCCCTACCGGTTGGAACAAGATCACCCTTACGGATACGATTCACGATGCCGAGGTAGAAGGCATTGAGCAGGATGGCACACACTATGCGGTCTTGTCCGAGTTGAGGGATGAGATCAAAGCGAACTTGTACCTGACCCTGTTCAATTCCTCCGAAACCGTCACAATGGCTAATGCGTCTGAGCATCATGTCACGTTTACCGTCACCTATTATGACGAACATGGTAATACGATTACTAACAATGATGCCCATGTAGCCAAGTTTACCATCACCGCCAATCTGGCCGATGGCCAAACGCTGGATGCCACCAGCATGGTGCTGAGCAGCTACCATACCGTTGCCGATATCAGTAATGCAGGCATAGAAGAGCCGTGGCTGTTTGTAAACAATGCTGCCTCCGGTGATAAGACCTCCGATGCCAGCTACACCTATAAAAAGCCCAAGGAAGCAAAGCTTGAAAAGCTGGTCTATGAATACGGCAATTTCAATAACGCTGGCAGCAAGATCAGTGAGCTGGATTATACCAGCAACGGTGGTAAAATCTACTATGAGCTCACCATTCCCACATCACTTACTTGTAAAGATCCGCTGACCACAAAAGATTTGGTCATTACCGATACCCTGCCGGCTGGTGTTACCTTTGACATAAGTAGTGTCACGGTTGGAGCCAACGAGTACAAAGCTGACGGTTCTGTGAATCATCAAGCTTGGTTTGCTAACACAATTTATGGTTCTGGCGGCAGGTCAAACTATGATATTTCGGCAACCAAAAACTTTAGTGCATCAAAAACTCATATTGGCGCAACCGACACCGACCGTACGATCACGTTTACGATCAATAGCGGCTACAACGTTTCTGATAAACCGCAGGTTTTCTATATCCGCTACTCGGTCAGCGTTGCGGAGGACGCCTCTTGGGACGATCTTCGTACGGAAAACAAGTACCGCAACAGCGCAGAATGGAACGGCGATAAGGCAGAAACGGAAACCACCGTCAAGCGCAGCTACGAAAAGCTTTATAAGACCGGCACTGTCGTCACCGAGGATCCCGATGCCAGCGGCAAGCCAACTGCTACCAAGAAGATCAACTACAGCGTTGTTATCAACCCCACCGGCGATAAGCTGCTGACCACCAGCAATACCCTGACCCTGACGGATACGCTTAGCTTTGAGCCCTCTGACAACACCTCCGCTGATCTGGATCTAAGTTCGATCCATCTGTATGGTGTGACCCTTGATACTACCACCGGCAACCTTGTTGCAGACCATACAAATGAGATCGGTCATGACCGGTTTACGGCAACCTACGACAGCCCCAACCACACCATGACCGTCACCGTCCCGGATGAACTGGCTTGTGTACTGGAATACACCTATCAGATTTCTTACCCTTCCTCTACGGAGGTAACAGTTAAAAACCATGCAAACCTCTCCGGTCTGGTGGAGAAATGGGTCGATACTCATGTTGTGAATTATGATTCTTCGGCTACCGTCCGGTTCAGCAAGTTTGACCTGAACAAGGTGGATTCCAACGATTATCTGGTCACACTTCCCGGTGCAACCTTCCAGCTTGCAAAGTGGAATAAAACAACAGGTACGTTTGAAGAGGTTTGCACGCTGAAAACAAACTCTTCCGGTCAGATCAATTTCGGTCTGCTGGATTCTTCCGCAACAGCGGAAACCACTGACACGAGCAGCGCCCAGTTGCTTTGCAGTACGCTCTACCGTATTGTAGAGACGGATGCCCCCACCGGCTATGCGCTTAGCAAGAGCCCGATCTACCTGCTGTGGGGTGCATTTTCCAACACAAAGCGAGCTGACGCGTTTAATGCTGCTACCGGTGAATCTTCTATCCATGATGCTTCGGAGTACGATAAATGGCTTGACTGCAACAATGTAACCTACCTTGCCCGTGGTGATATCAGTGCTGTATATGTGCCCAACACCGCTAACAGCATTACGGTTGCCAAGCATTGGCTGGATACGGACGGCACAACAGAACTTGCTCTGGACAAGGTCAACTCCACCTACACCGCAACCGTAGAACTGTGGCGCAAGGGTGGCAGCCAAACGTCTGATACAAAGGTTGATACCTTTACCTTGGATAGTTCCAACAACTGGAGCCATAGCTGGAAAGACCTTCCTTTGGTAGACCCCAACAATAGCAGTATCACCTACAAGTACTACGTTAAGGAAACAGCCTGTTCCGGTACGTTTAAATACGACCTGAACAACACCGGCATCACCGGCGGCACCATTCTGCTTTACAATCAGGTGCCCGAGGATGATGGCTACGAGCTCCCCTCTACCGGTGGCACCGGTACACTCCCGTACACAGCCGTGGGCGGCACAATGATGCTGTCTGCGCTGGCATATAACTTTATCCACCGCAAGCGCAGACGCGAAGGGAGGGCAGATGACTAAACTGCACTTCCCCCAGCTGGACGCCCGAGGCTGAGCCCCCGCCCGCCCAGCGCAAAGTTTACGCGATAGACCGAACAAAAACGCCCCCTCCCCCCTGTACAAAAACACAGGGGGCGGCAAGGGGCAAAAAAAGAAAGGGGCTTTTTCCATGAAAAAAGCAATGAAGAAACTCATGGCTGCGCTGCTGGCAGTTGCTATGGTTTGCGCCATGGCGATCCCGGCGTTTGCAGATGGCAGCAGCTCTACCAGCACTGCTGCTGTTACCCTGTACACGATCACCGCACCTAAAAACGGTCACACCTACGAGATCTACCAGATCTTTACCGGTGATTATGATGCACTCCAACCGTCCATGCTCGCCAACATCAAGTGGGGCAAAAACGGCACTGGTACGGCTGGCGAAGCTGTTGAGCAGACTGTTCTGGACGCACTTTCCAAGGTTGCTTCCTACACAAGCGACAGTGATAAGCTTGACGTTATCGATAAATATGTCACTCTGACCAATCCTGTAGAGACCATTACAAACGGTGGTTCTGTTGAAGTTGTTGGCGGCTATTACCTGATTAAGGACAAGGACGGCTCTGTGCCTTCCTCTGAGACTTATACCCCTTACATCGTTTCCGTTGTTGGCAATGTTACCATCGAGCCGAAGAGCAATGAGGTTCCCGAATTTACCAAAAAGCTGAAGGACACCAACGATACTACCGGCGAAGTTTCCCGCTGGCAGGATTCTGCCGACTATGATATCGGCGATAAAATCCCCTTCCGCCTGCAGGGCACTGTTTCCAAGGACTATGATTCCTATAAGACGTATTACTACGCTTTCCACGATGTGGAAGAAAAGGGTCTGACCTTTGACTCCAGCTCTGTGAAAGTTTTTGTTGGCGATGAAGTGACCGGTACTAAGATTGATGCTAGCAAATATACTGTCGTTACCAGCCCGGCCGATGGCTGCACCTTTGAGATCGTGTTTGATGATCTGAAAAATATTCCCATTGTTACTGCTAAATCTATCATTACCGTTACCTACGAGTCCACGCTGAACACGAACGCTGTTCTGGGCAAGCAGGGCAACGTCAACACGGCACAGTTGGAGTACTCCAACAACCCGCGCGGTAATGGCACGGGCACAACCCCTTGGGATAACGTCATCGTCTTTACCTACAAGGTGGTTGTGAACAAGGTCGATCAGGCTGGTCAACCTCTGGATGGTGCAGAGTTCACTCTGACCAAAAAGCTCAATGACGGCACGGAAGTTGATATGCCTATGAACATTGACACGTCCAAGAAGTCTCTGTTTACGCTGTCCGGTCTGGATGACGGCGTGTACACACTGACCGAGACTGTAACCCCCGCCCACTACAACACCATCAGCCCCATCACCTTTACTGTCAACGCTGATCATACTATCACTTGGGAAACCGAGCGTCGTGAAGATATCCTGACCTCTTTGAGCGGCGACACGGCGAGCGGTGAAATCACCTTTACTTCTAGCAAAACCGACGGAACTCTGACTACAAATGTCATCAATAATATCGGCACTACCCTGCCCGGCACCGGCGGCATCGGCACCACCATCTTCTACGTTGTTGGCGGCGGCCTGATGGTTGCAGCAGCTATCCTGCTCATTACCAAAAAGCGCATGGAGAACCGCTAAGCTCTCCTTTTCCCCTGCACAGAGCGGGGCTGCAAAGCCCCCTGCTCTGGTCCTGAAACTATAACGTTAGGGAGTAGCCCATGAAAAAGAACAAAAGCACCATTATACTGATCCTCGTCTTTTTCGTGGGTCTATCCGTGATGTTATACCCCACCATCAGCGATTACGTCAACCAGCGCAACCAGTCCCGCGCGGTGGCAAGCTACGCGCAGGACGTGGACAACATGACCGATGCGGATTACAGCGCCTACTTTGACGCTGCCAATGCCTTTAACGCACAGGTGGCCGCCAACGAAAACGCCCTTTACCGCCCGGATCAGCTTACCGGCTACAACGAAACGCTGGATATTACCGGCACGGGCATTATGGGTTACATCACCATCTCCAAAATCGGCGTGGAGCTGCCCATCTACCACGGCACCAGCGACAGCGTGCTGCAGATCGCCGCAGGCCACTTAGAGGGCACCAGCCTGCCGGTGGGCGGCGCGTCCACCCACGCGGTCATCTCGGCGCACCGCGGCCTGCCCAGCGCAAAGCTGTTTACCAACCTCGACCAGCTGGAAGTGGGCGATACCTTTACCATCACCGTGCTGGATCGGGTGCTCACCTACGAGGTGGACAAAATTTCCATCGTGCTGCCCACCGAGACCGACGAGCTGAAGATCGCCGAAGGCAAGGACTACGTTACCCTGATGACCTGCACCCCCTACGGCATCAACACCCACCGTCTGCTGGTGCGCGGCCGCCGCGTGGAGACCCCGGATCAGTACAAGCACCTCCGCGTTACCGCCGAAGCGCTTAAAATTGAACCCATTATTGTTGCGCCCATTATGGCGCTGCCCATGCTGCTGATCTTGCTGATCGGTATGCTGCTTTCTACACGCAAACCCAAGAAAACGAGAGGAGAAAAACATGAAAAGCATTGATTTGCGTCATCGTCTGGCGGCTGTGCTGCTGGCTGTGTGCCTTGTGGTATGCTGTGCCCTGCCGGCCTTTGCCACCAGTGCCAACATTGTGCTGGGGCGTCTGGGCTCGCTCCACGTCCGTCTGTACGACACCCACAACGATGTGCCCCTGCGCGGCGGCGAGCTGACCCTGTATCAGGTGGCCTCGGTCAAGCGCACAAACGGCAACCTGTACTTTGACTATACCGGCGATTTTGTGGGCTGCGGTGTGGTGCTGGGCGACCTTTCCGACAGCACGCTGGCTGACCAGCTGGTAAAGTATCTGCCCGCAGTGCCCGCCATTGCCGCCCAGCAGGACGTGAACGAAGAGGGCTATGCCGACATTACCAAGCTGCCGCAGGGGCTGTACTTGGTCGTGCAGACCGAGGCATCCCACGGCTACGAGGCCATCAAGCCCTTCCTTGTGTCCATCCCCATGCCCGATGGCGACAACTGGATCTACGATGTGGACGCCACCCCCAAGGTAGGTGCTACCATCCCGGAAACGCCGGACATCCCCGACACCCCGGATGTGCCAGTCACACCGCCGGATACGCCCGACACACCGGACACCCCCGATCTTCCGGAGCAGCCGGACACCCCGGATACGCCGGTGAGCCCGGACAGCCCCGATAGTCCGGTAAGTCCCGGCAACCCGGACAATCCTGTAAGCCCCGAGAACCCGGATAACCCGGTCTCCCCTTCCAACCCGGATAAGCCTGTTCTGCCCCAGACCGGTCAGCTGAACTGGCCCGTGCCGGTGCTGGCAGGAGGGGGCATCGCCCTCGTGGCGGCTGGCCTCTGGCTGAGCTGGAAGCGCAGACACGATGCGTAGGCTGGTGATGGAGCGGCTCTGCCTGATACTGGGCAGTGCCTTGGTGCTGGCAGCGGTCTGCCTCTACGTCTACGACCGGCTCGAGGATGCAAGGGCAGGCGCTCAGGCTGCTTCGGCGGTGAGCCAGTTGCGCCAGAGCCAGAGCATCGCGGCAGTGTCGGAGACGGAACAGCCCGCAGACAGTGCGGAAAGCCTGCCCACGGAAGATGCAGAGTCCGAATCGGAATCGGCTTCGGAAACCCCGGCGTCAAGCATTGAGCGGGAGTATCTGGGGGTGCTGACCATCCCCGCTTTGGGCTTGGAGCTGCCGGTGCAGACCGAGTGGAGCAAAGCGAACCTCAAGGTCTCGCCCTGCCGTCAATGCGGCAGTACGGCGGGCGGAGACCTTGTCATCGCGGCTCACAATTACAAATCGCACTTCGGGCGGCTGAGCAGCCTTTCCGAGGGCGACGAGGTGCGTTTCACTTCACAGGACGGCGCTGAGGCAGTGTACACTGTGGAGCGGACTGCGCAGGTCTCGCCCGAAGAACCCGAAGCCCTGCGGGAGGGCGGCTGTCCTCTCGTGCTCTACACCTGTACTCCCGGCGGAAAAGCGAGGGTGGTGGTGTACTGCCAGAGAGAAAATGCGGCATGAAAAAACAGGAGCGGAAAGCCTGCAGCTTTCCGCTCCTGTTTTTGGTCGTTGTTTAATCTACACAGAAATAGAAGTTCTCCGG
>OMBE01000128.1_pt1 | contig 10728 bp, 8 predicted proteins | sample 1644781 | NCBI WGS metagenome assembly OMBE01 (sample SAMEA103958155, study PRJEB25191) | human gut metagenome | biome: human-associated habitat [ENVO:00009003]; feature: intestine environment [ENVO:2100002]; material: feces | place: Germany | collected 2013/2015
CCGGCGCGAGCAGACTCTGCACCATTCTACCGTAAGCGCTGTATGGAGCCAGAAGCGCTACAAGAGCATTGAGCCCGGCGACCAGCGCGATCACGAACAGCACCAACACCCCGTAGCGCAGCCATTTGATTTCCTTTGAATATGAGAACCTTGCCTTCTTGCCTTTTCTCCTGGAACTGAGGTTGGACACGCAGTCCTGGAATATACCCAACGGGCATATCACCGAGCAGTATATTCTGCCGAAAAGCAGTGTCAGTACCAGCAGAATGGCGATGACAACGAAGTTGAGGGCCAGAACAGCCGGCAGGAACTGGATTTTGGCGAGCCATCCGAACCAAAGATGAAGTGTTCCGGTGAAGTCCAGAAACAGCAGTGTGACTGCAACGAAGCAGATCGCCGCCAGAGTGATTCTAATTTTTCGGAGCATAGTGTTTGTAAGCCGAAATGTTCCGTAAAGATAAAGAAAAATCCTGAAATGATATTAATCCAGAATCACCAAAGCCATTGACTTGTGCGAGAACGTCAGCTTGACAACATCGGCCGAAGCCCGGTTGAGGGTTGCCTGCCACCAGTTGTCGAAAACCACTCCACTGGTCTGCCATACCAATCCCTCGGACTTGATATTCAAAGAATTATCAGGGCTGAATATGGACACGGCCCTGCCTTCGCCGACGAAAAGCTCGCAGGAGTCCGTCAATGCGAAAGCCGTTGAATAGTCGGACACCGCATCGACATATATTCTGTCCTCATCAGGATTACCGCTGGCTCCGTAAAGCCGGGCATATTCCATAATCTGTCCAAGGTTGCCGAGGGTGTGGGCCTCACGCTTGCCTGTAGCACCGAGAATGTGCACGGTCTTCACTTCCGGCCAATGCTCCAGCAGGTAGCGGAACGCCTTGGTCTGGTCGTTTGTCTCCTGCTCTTCTTCTCTTATGGCGATGCGGGAATATTCCTTGAGATGCTTCGGCGAGATGGAATCCATATCCCCGATGATGGCATCCGGATCCCTGAGGTCTTTGAATATCTTGTCCCGGTGCCGGAGAAACGTGTCCAACGCCCTGTCGCAGCAGATTATCACATCCGCCCGGCGGAGAAGTTCGCGGGGATATTCCTTTTTAGGAAAGTCGCCGCATTCGAGGATGACCGCTTCCATTATGCCTTTGTTTTGGCGATTTCGGCCTTGGAGGTGCCGGCGGTAGTGGTGTAGAGTTCCGGCTCGCGGAATCCGGCGAGGAAGGCCTTGATGTCCATCCGCTTCTTGCCGGCTATCTGCACGTCCTTCAGGGAGATGGCTCCGTCGGCGGTGGTGATGTGGAGGTAGGTCTTGCCGTCGGTGAGGATTCGGCCCGGAATGGTTCCTTCGACAGGCTCATCGACCTTTTCGGCCGTGAAGATCTTCAACTGGGCCGGAGCGCTACCTTCCTTGACGAGTTCGGTGAACGCTGCCGGATAAGGACTCAAACCACGTATGAGATTGTAGATCTGTTTGGTGGAATCGTTCCAGTCAATGTGACACAACTCGCGCGAAAGCTTCGGTGCCGGCTTCAATACCTCGGAACCCTGTATGAAACTTCTCTGGACACGCGTGTCCACATTGCGCTCGATTATGCCCTGAGTCGTCTGTACAACCAATTCCGCGCCGATCTCCATCAGTCTGTCGTGCACATCCCCGGCGGTGTCGGTGTCTGAAATATTGATACCCTGACGCAGGATGATCCCTCCCGTGTCAATGTCCTTGTCGATCATGAACGTCGTCGCGCCGGTTCTGGTCTCTCCGTTGATCACGGCCCAGTTGATAGGAGCCGCTCCACGGTACTGTGGCAGAAGCGCCGCGTGCAGATTGAACGTGCCAAGCTTCGGCATGCCCCAGACCTCTTCCGGCAACATCCTGAACGCCACCACTATGAACAGGTCGGCCTTCAAGGCCTTGAGCTGGTTGAGGAACTCCGGATCCTTGAGCTTGACAGGCTGGAGCACAGGGATGCCCTGCTCCACCGCGAACTTCTTCACCGCGCTCTCGTTCACCTTCTGGCCGCGTCCGCTCGGCTTGTCGGCCACGGTCACCACTCCCACGATGTTGTACTTCTGCTCCAGGAGAGCCTTCAGAGGGGCCACCGCGAATTCCGGCGTTCCCATGTACACGATCCTTGTCTTTTTGAATATTCCTGCCATATTACTCTTTGCCTTTCTCCACCAATTCTTTATGCTGTCCAGATTTGAGATGTCCGTGTCGTGGATCGCCTTCCAGGTCAGGAACAGGCCGATCGGCAGGAGTACGCCAGCCGACATGAACGCGCCCGCCACGGTGCTGATGCTGCCGTCTCTTGCCAGCTTCACTCCCGTGATGTCGATCACCCAGTAAAGCACGAAGAACAGCAGCGAGATGATGGCTGAGACACCGATGCCGCCTTTCCTGATCAGCGCTCCCAGAGGCGCGCCGATGAAGAACATGATGAAGCAGGCCAGGGCCTGTCCATAGCGTCTGAGGAACTCCAGGGCTGTCCATCTGAGGCGGACAGTGTAGTCGAATGCTCCGAACTCGTAGCTTTCAAGGTTTGTCTGGAGTTGCCTGGCGCTGTTGGCCGCTCTTTCCAATGCTGCCGCTGTCGCTCTGTCATCCTTGAAGTTGAGGTAGTCCGGGTCACTGAAGTTCCTTGTGATGCCGCAGGCTGTCGTGTCCAGCTGCATGTTCTGCGAGAACACATAGGATGCGGCCATGGAATAGATCTGTTTGGACTTCGTGCTGTCCCTTGTGGCCAGAAGGGTGTCCCTCTGCTCCCTGAGTTTCTCAAGAGGGAGGGCCTTGACCTGGTCGCCGTATCTGGCGCTGTCGGATTTCTGGAATGCGTAGTTCTGGAGGGCGATGACCATCTCCTGCTTGGAGAAGTCGATCCTCTGCAGCTGGAGGGATGTGTCGCGGTAGGTCTTCTCGTTGGTCTCCTGATAGTTGACCCCGTTGAACATCTTGAATGTCAGGTAGGACTTGTCCTTGGACATCTTCATGATGGCGGAGTCGGCCAAAGTGAGGCGCGTGTTCCCTCTGCCGTGATGGTCGTAGAGCATCACGTCCTTCATCATGCCCGTCTTGTTGTTACGGCTTCCTACCCTGAGGACGTAGCCATCGACTCCGTCATAGAAGGTTCCGGACGGGATCTTGATCTCTTCCTTCGTCTTTCCGATGTCGTCCCTGAGGGTGAATATCTCGTTGTAGGAGACCGGGACGAGGTTGTTGATGACGAAGAATGTGCCGATGCTGATGAAGAAGGAGGCGATGAGGATAGGGCGCATCACCCTGAGGACGGACACGCCGGCGGCCTTCAGAGCGATCAACTCGTTGTTCTCACCCATGTTGCCTACGGTCATCATCGAGGCCAGCAGGGTCGCCAGAGGCAGGGCCAGAGGCAGCACGGTGCAGGATCCCCAGAACAGGAACTCCGCCACAATGCCCAGACTCAGGCCTTTCCCGACAAGCTCGTCGATGTAGACCCAGAGGAACTGCATCACGAGGATGAAGATGACCACAAGAAGGATCATGAAGAATGGTCCTATGAATGAGGTCAGTATGAATCTGTCAATTTTCTTCATCCTCCGAAGTCATTGTTTTATGGGGACTTGAATATTTTATGAATATTACCGAATGCCCTTGAATATTCTTCCGTCTATGCCGTGATGGTCTCTACCATCTTGTCCAGCGCGGCCTGCAGGCCGTCGGCATTCCTTCCGCCGGCGGTGGCGAGGATCGGCTGTCCGCCGCCTCCGCCCTGGATGAATCTGGCTGCCTCCCTGATGTCGTTGGCGGCGCTGTGACCGGCTGCCACGAGGTCGTTGGAGTACATCAGGACGAGCTGAGGCTTTCCTTCGTGGCAGAAGGCGGCGGCGAACACGAAGTTCTCCACTTCCTTCTGGAGGATGGCCGCGGCCTCGCGCAGCATGGCCGGATCAGCGTCCCTGCTGAACTTTACAACTTTTATTCCATTAATCTCCTGTGCGTTCTCCGAGATCACCTTGGCGAACGCGGCGGCCTTCTCTTTGGCATATTCCTCGATCTTCTTCTTCGCGTCGGAGTTCTCGTTGATGAGTTTGGCCACGGCGGCAGCCACGTCAGGGGCGTTGTTGAACATGGTCCTGATGCCCTTGAGGGTGTCGCTGAGGGTGTCGAGGATGTCCTCCGCCGCCTCTCCGGTCACCGCCTCGATCCTCCTGACTCCGGCGGCGATCGCCGATTCGGAGACGATCTTGAAGAATCCGATGCGTCCGGTCGACGCGGCATGCGTGCCGCCACAGAGTTCCACGGAGTCGCCGAACCTGACCACGCGCACCCTGTCGCCGTACTTCTCGCCGAACAGGGCGATGGCTCCCATGGCGTTCGCCTCTTCCATCGTCGCGTCTCTCTTCTCCTGGAGAGGGTAGTCCGCGCGGATCAGTTCGTTGACCCTGTGCTCGACCTTCCTGAGTTCCTTGTCGGTAACCTTGGCGAAGTGTGAGAAGTCGAAACGGAAATAGTCCGGGCCGACGAACGAGCCTTTCTGCTCGATGTGGGTTCCGAGCGTCTCCCTGAGGGCGTAGTCCAGAAGGTGGGTAGCCGTGTGGTTGGCCGTGATCCTGAGCCTGCGGCTTGCGTCAACCTTAAGTGTGAATGTCTGCGTGCTGTCGGCAGGGATCCTTTCGGCGATGTGGATTGTCAGGTTGTTCTCCTTGACGGTGTTGAGTATCCTGATCTGCTCGCCGCTCTCCGAGACGATGACTCCGGTGTCGCCGACCTGGCCTCCCATCTCGGCGTAGAACGGCGTGCGGTCGAAGACGAGCTGGAACATGGTCTTGTTCTTCTGCTTGACTGTGCGCTGCTTGAGGAGCTTCACACCTTCAAGTTCCAGATTGTCGTAGCCCAGAAAGGCCTCTTCCTCGCCCTCGTGGAACACGACCCAGTCGCCGAACTCGTTGGCGGTTGCGTTGCGCGCCCTGTCCTTCTGCTTCTGGAGTTCCTTGGCGAAGCCTTCCATGTCCACGGTGTAGCCCTTCTCCGAGGCGATCAGCTCGGTCAGGTCGATCGGGAATCCGTAGGTGTCGTAGAGTACGAATGCGTCCTCTCCCGGGATGGTCTTGGTCGAGGCGTTCTTGGCGACGTAGTCGTCCATCAGCCTTATTCCTCTGTCAAGAGTCCTGAGGAATGACATCTCCTCCTCGCGGATGACGCTTTCGATGAGTTTCTGCTGCCTGCCCAGCTCCGGATAGGCCTCTCCCATGTCGGAGACAAGCTGAGGGATCAGCGCGCAGAGGAACGGCTCGTCGAATCCGAGGAACGTGTAGCCGTAGCGGACGGCGCGGCGCAGGATCCTTCTGATCACGTAGCCGGCCTTCACGTTGGACGGCAGCTGTCCGTCGGCGATGGAGAAGGCTATCGCCCTGATGTGGTCGGCGATGACACGCATGGCGACCTCTGTCTTTCCGTTCTCATGGTATTTGTGGCCGGAGAGCTCCTCGATCTTGCCGATCATTCCGGAGAACACGTCCGTGTCGTAGTTGCTGGTCTTGCCCTGCAGCACCATACAGAGCCTTTCAAAGCCCATTCCGGTGTCGATGTTCTTGGCCGGGAGCGGCTCAAGCGATCCGTCGGCCTTGCGGTTGTACTGCATGAACACGAGGTTCCAGATCTCGATCACCTGGTCGTTGTCGGTGTTGACGAGATCCTTTCCGGGGATCCTGGCGATCTCCTCGTCCGAACGCAGGTCGATGTGGATCTCGCTGCAAGGGCCGCAAGGACCCGTGTCGCCCATCTCCCAGAAGTTGTCGTGCTTGTTGCCAAAGATGATGTGGTCCGCAGGCATGAGCTTCATCCAAGCCTGCCTCGCCTCCTCGTCAAGGGTTGTCCCGTCCTCTGCGGAACCCTCGAACACCGTGGCGTAGAGTTTTGACTTGTCGATCTTGTAGACGTCCGTCAGCAGTTCCCATGCCCAGCTGATGGCCTCGGCCTTGAAGTAGTCTCCGAAGCTCCAGTTGCCGAGCATCTCGAACATCGTGTGATGCCTGCCATCGTGTCCCACTGCTTCAAGGTCGTTGTGCTTTCCGCTGACTCTGAGGCATTTCTGTGAGTCTGTGGCTCTTTTCATCTTGGGAGTTGTGTTGCCGAGGAATATGTCCTTGAACTGGTTCATGCCGGCGTTGGTGAACATCAGCGTCGGGTCATTCTTTATCACCATCGGGGCGGAAGGCACGATCGTGTGTCCCTTCGATGCGAAGAAGTCCAAAAATTGCTGTCGAATCTCTTTAGCGGTGTACATATCTAAAAATCAATTAATTCATGAATATTCTCCCGTACCGGCAAGAAAAACTTTTTCAGAAAGGCACGGAATTGGCAAAATTATAACATTTTTCGGGATATATCGCAAAAAAGGGTATATTTGTAGACTATGGGGAAGTATATTCTTAATCCGGAGACCTTATTATATGAGATGAAGGAGGTTTCCTTGAAGTCGAAAGTCTTCAAGGGGTTGCTGCTGTTCGCCGGTAGTGTGGCGATGGCGGTCCTCTACATCTGGCTCTTTACTTCCGTTCTTGGCTATGACCTGCCGAAGACGGCCTTTCTCAAGGCTGAGAGAGCCCGCTGGGACGCCAGGATGGATCTGATGAACACCAAGCTTGACCGCTGCGAGGAGAGCATCGAGGCGTTGAGGGTGAGGGATGACGACATCTACAGATCCATATTCGGAATGAACGAGATTCCCGCGGGCGTGAGGAACGCCGGCATCGGCGGGGTGGACAGGTACTCTTTCCTCGACGGCCTTGAGTCGGACGACAGGCTTAAGAACACCGCCTTGAGGATCGACAGGCTGACCAGGAAGGTCTATGTCCAGAGCAAGTCTTTCGACGAGGTGGCCGCTGTCTCCAAGACAGCCGGTGACATGGCCTCCTGCATCCCGGCGATCCCGCCCATCGTGCCGGATCCGTCCAGGTACAAGATGTCCAGTCCTTTCGGCTACAGGACCGATCCTTTCACCGGAGCGTCCAGGATGCACACAGGTCTGGATTTCGCGATGAAGATCGGCAATCCTGTCTATGCGACGGGTGACGGCGTGGTGGAGTCTGTCAAGTTCGAGTTCTTCGGCTACGGCAACTCGATCACCATCAAGCACGGCTTCGGCTACGAGACCATCTATGCCCATCTTAACTCCGTCAAGGTGATCGAGGGAATGAAGGTCAAGAGAGGGGACTGCATCGGTGAAAGCGGCAAGTCCGGACGCTCAAGCGGCCCTCACCTGCACTACGAGGTGGTCTACAAGGGCCGCAAGGTGAATCCCGCCAACTATCTTGACATGTCGATGTCTGTCCAGGAATATTCTGACATGTTGAGGATGAGGGAGAGCGAGAGCGGGATGCCGTCGTCGATGAGGCATAGTTTCAGTGTCAGACACAGATGATGAGGAGGTTGGCCGATGAAGGAAAGGTACGAGTTTGACAAGGTTCGGATGGAGTTCCGAAAGGTCACGCATTCGGTGTGGTCGATTCTGGGCAAGGCTGCCGTGTACTTTCTGGTGACAGCGTCCCTGGCTGTCGTCTACTATGTGGTCTTCTCGTTTGTGATAAGCACGGACTCGGAGCGTAAGCTCAAGAGGGAGAATCAGATGTACCGTCAGATGTACAAGGATCTGGAGGCGAGGGAGGCATTGGTCGATGATGTGCTGGAAGGCCTTATGGTGAAGGACAACGAGATCTACCGCAACCTTTTCAACTCTGACGCTCCGGATCTGGGCAACATCTATTCCGACGGACTGCTGTCCCGGGTGGATTCGATACCGGACGATCTGATTGTGAGATATTCAAAAGAGAGGCTTGACACGCTGTCCCGGATCTCCGAACGGGTCGAGGCCAATTTCCAAAGGATAATGGAAAGGATTTCGGACAAGTCGGTGGTTCTTCCTCCGATGACGAATCCTCTGGAGAACTTCTCCTATGCAAGGACAGGGGCTTCCGTCGGGGACAAGATCAATCCTTTCTACAAGGTCACGGCTTTCCACGGCGGTCTGGATCTGATCTCGCAGCAGGGAGAACCGGTCGCCGCCGCGGCAGATGGCGTTGTGAACAGGGTTACCCATTCGTCCAAGGGTCTTGGGAACGTGGTCGAGATCGACCACGGCAATGGCTATCTCACCCGCTATGCCCACTTGGAGAACACCCGCGTCCTGAAAGGACAGAAGGTGACAAGAGGGCAGAGGATCGGCCAGGTCGGGATGTCAGGCAACTCGTTCGCCCCGCATCTTCACTACGAGATCCAGAAGGACACGCTGCTGATGGACCCTCTGAACTATCTTTTTGCATCCGTGAGTCCGGACGAGTACATGAGAATGCTTTTCATGTCCGTGAACACTGGTCAGTCAATGGATTAATAAAACTATTCAGGAATATGGAAAAGTTATACTATACAATCGGCGAGGCCGCCGACATTCTGGGGGAGAGCACGTCTTTGGTGCGCTTCTGGTCCAACTCTTTCCCGAAGTACATCAAGCCTAAGAGGAACGCGAAGGGGAACCGCCTTTTCACGGAGGAGGATCTTGAGTGCCTCAAGCAGATCCATCTGCTCGTGAAGGAGCAGGGACTGACTTTGGAAGGGGCCGCGAAGAAGATCGCCGCTGACAGGAAGGCTGTCGAAGGGCGCGTGAAGGCTTTGGACAGCCTGAAGGAGATACGCCGCCAGCTGGTTGAGGTTAAAAAATCTTTATAGGTATGACAGTCAAGGACATAGCTTCCGCTATAGAGTCGTTTGCCCCGCTTTCCATCCAGGAGAGCTGGGACAACAGCGGTCTAGTCATCGGATCCGAGGCACAGGAGGTCCACGGAGTTCTCCTTGGGTTTGACTGCACGGCGGATCTGGTGGACGAGGCGGTCAGCCTTGGCGCGGACATGATCATCACCCATCACCCGCTGATTTTCTCGGGACTGAAAAAGATTTCCCCTGACGATCCTGTCGGGCTGGCGGTGATGAAGGCCGTCTCGGCGGGCATTGCTGTCTATGCGGCCCACACGAGCGCCGACAAGGTGCTTGGGGGAGTCAGCGGCGCGATGGCGGAAAGGCTGGGGCTCAAGGATGTACGGGTCTTGGACGAGGAGCCGGGCGGCTTTGGCCTCGGCGCGGTCGGCAACCTTCCGCAGCCGATGGACGGCGGAAGTTTCATTGAATATGTCAAGTCAAGGTTCGGCCTCAGGATGATCCGTTGCTCGCATCTTCCTCAGGAGCCGGTGTCCAGGGTTGCCATGTGCGGCGGCTCCGGCGGCTCCCTGATCGAAAAAGCCCGTGAGGCGGGCGCCCAGGCATATCTCTGCGGAGACATATCCTACCACCACTTCTTCACCACTAAGGATTTTATGGTCATGGATATAGGCCATTTCGAGGGGGAAGTGGAGATTGTGGATATATTATTTTCTCTGTTAAGGAAAAAATTTCCTAACTTTGCAATCTCTACCAGCTCAAGGCTGGAGACAAGTAATCCGGTATATTATTATTAGTCAGATAGCTATATGGCAACTAAAAAAATCAAGAAAGTCGAGACACCGATAGACCAGAGGGAGACATTCGTTTCCCTCCAGAAGAATTTCGCTGACTCTGAAATCAGCGTCGAGGAAAAGCTTAAGACACTCTACGCTCTTCAGGAGGCGGATTCCGCGATTGACAAGATCATGCAGATGCGCGGAGAACTCCCGTCGGAGGTTGAGGCTCTTGAGAACGAGATAACGGATCTTAAGGCCCGTCAGGCTCAGGACACGGCTGTCATCGAGGCTTACAATCAGACAATAGCCGAGAACAGGCAGAGCATTGTCGATTGCGATGTCCAGATCGAGAAGTATCAGCAGCAGCTGAATGACATCTCCAACAGCCGCGAGTATGATTCCATCAACAAGGAGATAGAGAATCAGGGACTTCTCCGTCAGATCGCTCAGAAGAACATAAACGACACCAAGGCGGCCATCGCCGAGAAGAGGGACGACATCGAATCTCTCAAGGACTACATCGCCGTCAGGAACGATGACCTCAAGGCCAAAAGGGAGGAACTTGCCACAATCGTGGAGTCCACATCCAAGGAGGAGAAGAAACTCCGCTCAGTCAGAGAGGATTGCGCCAAGAAGATCGACCCGAGGACAATGAGCGCCTATGATCGTATCAGAGCCAGCGTGCACAATCATCTCGCGGTGGTTTCGGTCTACAACGGGGACTCCTGCGGAGGCTGCTTCAACACGATCACTCCTCAGCGTCTCGTGGACATCGCTTCCAACAAGAAACTCATCATTTGTGAGCATTGCGGCAGGATCATCGTCAATCCTGACTTTGAATAGACCGCTACCCAACATTTAGGAATATGCCTGACCAGCCCGGAAAAACATCCAGAAAGAAGGCGAGGCCAGTTGATTTGGACACTCTTGGGCTTGAGATGGGAAACAAACCGCCTCAAGCTCTTGATGTCGAAGAGGCTGTCCTTGGAGCGTTGCTGATAGAACCTAACTGTGTGGACGAGGCTATGGGGGAACTGACTCCGGATTGCTTCTATTCCAAGAAGAACAGGATGATTTTTGAGGCGATGTCCGCTCTCGTGAACGAGCACGTCACCATCGACGTGATTTCCGTCTCTCAAAAGCTCAAGTTTCAGGAGACTTTCGATGCTGTAGGTGGGGCACCGGTGCTTGTGCAGCTTTCGATGAGCGTTGCCTCTGCCGCGAACATAGAGTACAACATCAAGGTTC
>OMBE01000146.1_pt1 | contig 10162 bp, 9 predicted proteins | sample 1644781 | NCBI WGS metagenome assembly OMBE01 (sample SAMEA103958155, study PRJEB25191) | human gut metagenome | biome: human-associated habitat [ENVO:00009003]; feature: intestine environment [ENVO:2100002]; material: feces | place: Germany | collected 2013/2015
GCGATGGTGTCCTTCAGCTCGTCCAATACAAGATCAAACTCACCGCCGCCGCGTTTCCGGGCGTACTGCTCCCGCAACTTCATCAGGCTGAGATTTCTGACAATGGCTGCCGCAAAAGCCTGAAAACACGTTGGCCGCTGTGGGGGAATGCTGTTCCATAGGGCCATGTATGTATCAGACACGCATTCTTCCGCGTCCTGCGCGTTGGATAGGATATTGAGAGAAATTTTTGTACAAAGCCTGCCGTATTTTTCATCGGTACGGGAGATAGCCTCCTGACTTCGTTGCCAGTATAGATCAATGATTCTTTCGTCTTCCATGACGGCCTCCTTTAAGAGCTCTCACCCAGTAAGTTGCAAAAAGCGGTGGACAGGTTACAGCTTTTTCAACGGTGAATGTGGCAGCGCAAAACGCCCGAGGAAAAACGGTGTCATCGTCATATTTTAGCGCCTTTCCGTCCGACAGGCAAGGAGAGGTACCGCAGCGCCGCAGACAAGGGTGCGATCCAGGTCATCGCCGGCCACCGGGGCTGGCGCGGCGCGGATTACTTCCGTCACATCGATCGCCTGCAGGTGGGCGACACCGTGGTGCCCTTTGAAGATCTGGTGGAGGTCAGCGGGGAGGGGATCATGGACATTGATGTGTATCTGGGCATCGGGGAAGAATGAGATGACAAAAAATGCTGAAAGAGATGTTTATGGGACAGCTCTTTCGGTAAAATGACCTCAGAAGAAGCAAAACACACTTCGGACGGAGGAAAACACCATGGCAAACGGTGATTACGGCTACTTTGGCAAAGGCAATACGGGCTATGCCCAATACATGACGGCTTTCAACCGCAACTTCGGCGGCTCGTCCGGCGGCGGTGGCGGCGGTCACAACAATGGCGGCGGTGGCGGGGGAGATGGCAGCGGCAGCGGCTGCGGCTGCCTCATCGCCATTGCGGTGGTGGTCGTGCTGGTGCTCATTGCCATGGGAAGCTAAGGGCATACAGAGAGATCGTGGACGGCATTTTTCTTGATCGCCCCAACCGTTTTATTGCCCATGTAGATGCTCCACATAACTACCATCTGAGGGAAAGGCTGATGGTTCTTGCACAGGAGTTGGAAAGGCTCACGATGGACCTTCCTGCATGGGGGTAAAACGCTATCTCTGATGCGGCACTCCGGTCTTTTACGGCCTGCTCTCTGCCAGAGCTGTGTGAACAGCAAAATAAGCGCAGCCCTTGCACCACTCTGCAGGATGTGATAGGATGAAGAAAACCATGTGAGGGAGGAACCACCATGCCGTTTCTGATGATCCGCAACGACATCACCAAGGTAACAGCGGATGCCATCGTCAACCCCGCCAACCGGAACCTTTTGCAGGGTAGCGGCACCAGCCGTGCCATCTATCAGGCGGCAGGGGAGCAGGAGCTGACCGCCGCCTGTGAAGCCATCGGGTACTGCGAGCCGGGCAGGGCAGTGTGTACCCCGGCATTCGGGCTGCCTGCAAAGTATATCTTCCATGCGGTCTGCCCGGCATGGCACGGCGGATTTTTTGGCGAGGCAAAACAATTGGCCGGTGTATACCACTCCGCATTGGAATTAGCCGCAGAGTACCACTGCGAGAGCGTGGCCTTTCCGCTGCTGTCCAGCGGAAACTATGGCTACCCCAAAGAACAGGCTTTCCGCATTGCAGTGGACACCATCACGCAGTACGTTATGGAGCACGACCTGACCGTGTATCTGGTGCTCTACGACCGGCACTCGCTGGCCGTGAGCCGGAAGCTGTTCGCCTCGGTGGAGGAGTACATTGACGACCACTATGTAGCACAGAACGATGAAAGCTACGGATTTGGCCGTCGGCGCAGGGAATTGTCAGAGCGGCGGAGGCTTCTGGAAGAAGATGCCGCCGTGCCGATGCTAGGTGCAGTTCCGGCACCCGCCGCGGCACCCAGGACAGCCCGCAGTCTGGAAAGCCTGATGGACAACCTTGGCGAGAGCTTCACCACCCGGCTGCTGCGGCTCATTGATGAGCGGGGGCTGAAAGACTCCACTGTGTACAAGCAGTCCAACATCTCCCGGCAGCATTTCTCCAAAATTCAGCGCAATCGCGACTACAACCCCAAAAAGAAAACGGTGCTGGCCTTTGCGGTTGGGCTGCACCTGTCCGAAGATGAAACCATCGACCTGCTCAAAAGCGCGGGCTATGCCTTTTCGGATGGCTCCAAGCGGGACTGGATCGTGCGGTATTGCCTGGAACACAAAATCTATAACATCAATCAGGTCAATACGCTATTGTTTGAATACGATCAGGAACAGCTGGGTGCGTGATTTGTCGCCTGTCCGTTGACCTTTTGCCCTCCGGTTTGTGGTATCCTCTTGTCAGAAAGACAGAACACCACAAAAAACGGAGGGCATTTGTTATGAAGAAGAATCTTACCGAGCTTGTTTTCATTCTGGACCGCAGCGGTTCCATGGGCGGGCTGGAGCAGGATACCATCGGCGGGTTCAATGCTATGTTGACCCGGCAGAAGGAGCAGGAGGGCGAAGCCAACGTGACCACCATCCTGTTCGACCACGAGGTGCAGCTGCTGCACGACCGCTTTCCGCTGCACGCCGTTGCGCAGCTGACCGAAAAGGACTACTACGTCCGGGGCTGTACGGCGCTGCTGGACGCCATCGGTTACGGCGTGGAAAAGATGGTGAACATCCAGCGCCATCTGCCGGAGGACGAACGTGCCGAAAAGGTCATCTTTGTCATCACCACCGATGGGCTGGAAAACGCCAGCAAGCGGTTTGGCTACGAGAAGATCCGCCGGATGATCGAGCGGGAAAAAGAACGGTACGGCTGGGAATTTCTGTTCCTTGGAGCCAACATGGACGCCGTGCAGGAGGCTGCCCGCTTCGGCATCGGGGCAGACCGGGCGGTGCGGTTTGAGAACGATGCGCAGGGCGTGGCAGTCAATTACCATGTGGTCAGCGAAACGGTCTGCCGGATGCGGCAGGCAGCCTGCCCGGCATCCATCGGCGCAGATTGGAAAGAGGAAATTGAAGCCGATTTCCAGAAGCGGCATCAGGGGTAAAGGGGGAAACAGCGACACCCTTGCCTGCATTACCGGCGGCATTGCCGAAGCCTTTTACGGGATGCCGCCTGAGTTGCGGCAGGAAACCTTGAAGCGTCTGCCGGAGGAGATGCGGGCAGCGTATGAGCTGTTCCGGCAGAACCTTGAGCGCAAGGTGTGACACCGTCAGCGCTGCACAGACCCAAGCTGTATTTAAAAAACTGAGGATCGTACCGGAAGAACAGCAAAACACCCGCCTGCGTATTGTGTGCAAAGCACAGTACATGGGCGGGTGTGGTTTTGTTGTGGTTTGTTCGCACTGTCAGAACAGGTCGAAACATAATTTTTGTGGAGTTCCGTCCAGCAGATACCGGATATAGAGACGGTCGTTTTCCGCTTCTGCCTGCACCTGCGTGGCGTGCTCAAAGAGGGTGCGCAGACGGCGGTACTCTGCCCGCTGCGCATCCGTGTAGTGAGACGGCATATCCGAGGTAAGGAACACATTGCCCAGCAGGGCATTGACCGTGGCAAGGGTGCGTTTTTGCTCTGCCGTCAGCTTGCAGTTTTCCTCCCGGAGGAAGAACACATCCGGGTCGCTGCCATAGGCACGGCCATTGAGCTGCCGCCGGAATACCGTGTTGTTGATGGCCTGCTTTGTGGACACACGCTCCCGATGGAACAGGCGCATATACCACACATCGTCCCAGTCCAAGCTCACGTCGCAGCTGACACGGCAGTAATCCACCAGCCCGAAAGCCGGCATCACCGGTACGCCGCAGCCGAGGATGGTCTTTTGCCCGCACCAGCTGCGCAGCAGCTCCATAGCACGGTACATTCTGCCCGCCCGGCTCTCATGGGTGTTGCCAAAGGGAGCAGCGCCGTACAGAAAATCCAGCTTGACAAGGTCGAAGCCCCAGTCGTTCAGCACCCGGTCAAACACCCGGCGCAGATAGTCCAGCACCGCCGGGTTGTCGATATCCAGCGCATAGAAACTGCTCCAGTTGCTGCCGCAGCACCATGGCGCACCGTTCACCTTCAGCAGCCAGTCCGGGTGCTGCCGGAAAAGGGCAGAGTCCTTTTCGCACACAAAGGGTGCAAGCCATAGCCCGGCCTGAAATCCGGCGGCGTGAATTTCCTCCACCATGCCTTTCAGCCCATGGGGGAATTTCTGTGCATCCGTTTCCAGCCAGTCGCCCACCTTCGGCTCCCAGCCATCGTCGATCTGGAACAGGTCTCCCGGGCAAAGCAGACTGCGGCATCCGGTCAAGTCCTCCCGGATAGTATCCTCGGTGATGTTCTGATAGCGGTTGTACCAACTGGAATAGCCTGCCAGCTTCTTTTCGGTCCGGGGCTTGATGCCCATAGCCTGAAACCAGCCGTCGAACACCTCAGTCTCGCCGCCCACGGCAAAAAACAGGTCAAGGAGTGGGAAACTGCCGCCGGGATGCTCCACCCCGGCGCAGTCACGCTCCAGCGTCAGCAGGGCTTTGCCGCTGTCGTAGCGGAGGATGGTGTAGCCCGGGGTCTCGTCCAACGATGCCACCAGCCGGAACTGTGTGCCATTGCGGAAATAGCAGTAGGAAAAGCCGTGGCTCTGCCCCTTTTGATGCCCATAAGGCGCAAAATGATAATCGCCGTAGCGGTCAAAGGCATATTTTTTGCGCAGAAAGCCGGGGATGTGGTCGGTGCCGCGCAGCTTGCCGTTCCGGTCCAGCTCCGGGCTGTAGGTCCATGTCTGGTAGCCGTTCATGAACAGACGCTCATCTGCTTCCATCGTCCACGGCATCTCGGCACGCACCGCCTTCAGCGTCCCGGCGGGCAGGTCTGCCGTCAGATGCAGCGCACCGCCATTCTCCGTGACCGTGCAGTTGCCTGTCTGTACGCCGCCGGTGGTTTCCGCGTACCAGTGCAACGTTTCAGTCATGGTGCGCTTCCTCCCCGTGGAGCTGTGCACTGATCTCGGCAGCACGCTCATCCGTCAAAACAAACTTGCGGCGGAACAGCACCAGCACACCCGCCAGCACCAGCATGGGCAGAACGGTCATCATCAGGCGCAGACCCAGCAGGGTTCCGGCGCTCTGTACTGCTACGGGGCCGGTCTCCTCCGTGTTGCCCACAAGGCCAATCAGGTCCAGCCCGATGCCGGTGAGGAATACCGCCACGCCGGAGGCTGCCTTGACCACAAAGGTCTGCATGGAAAAGATGACGCTCTCCTCCCGGCGTCCGGTCTTGAGCTGGCCGTAATCCACACTGTTGGAAAGGAACAGGGTGGTCAGCACGGTCAGCATCCCGTTGCAGGCAAACACGACAACGCCCGGGATGCACAGCAGGGCAAGGCTATGGGAAAGCCCGGTCAGGCAGAACACCAGCAGCGTGCCGTAGCCGCATAGTGCCAGCACAAGGCTCAGGCAAAATACCTGCGTGCTGCTGAATTTTTTGCGCAGCAAGGGGTAAAGCACCATCATGCCAAGGATCTGCGCCGCACCGCCCACGGTGGAAAACAGGGTGTAGGTGGCTTTCCAGCCTGCACCGCCAAGGTCGTACTTGAAGAAATAGATGATGAAGTTGGAGGTAAGGTACAGTGCCGAGTTGATCAGCACGATGCTGCCTACCACTACCATAGCCTGATCGTTGCGGAACAGGGCGGAGAACATCTCCTTTACGGTGGCGGTCTTCATCTCACTGGGGGTGGTTTCTTTCATGGAAATGCAGCACACCAGCTCTGTCACTGCAAAAATTACCGCTACGATCAATGCCACCCAGCGGAAGCCGGCGCGCTCGCTGTCGCCGCCGAGTGCGCCCACCAGCAGCATGGTGAACATGGCAATGAGTGCCGAACCAACGCCCGCACAGGTACGCCCCACCATGGAAAGGTTCTCCCGGTCTTTTGGGGTGCGGGTCACGGCGGGGATCATGGACCAGTAGGGAATATCCATCATGGTATAGGTGACGCCCCACAGGATGTACACCACGCTGAAGTAGACCATCAACGCCGCTTCGTCCATTACCGGGGCGGCAAACAGGGCGTAGAGTACCAGCGCATTGAGCAGCGTGCCGGAAAAGATCCACGGACGGAAACGTCCCCAGCGGGTGCGGGTCTTTGCCACCAGAACCCCCATAAAGGGGTCGTTGAAGGCATCAAAGAACCGGGCGGCCATGAGCACGACGCCCACAAAGCTGGCCGAAAGCCCCAGCACATCCTGATAATAATACATGACGTAAGAAGCCGACAGGGCATATACCATATCCTTGCCCACGGCACCAATACCAAATGCGGTTTTCTGTTTCAGGGTCAGTTCCATACAGCGCCCTCCTTTTCAATGGTGAACCGCAGCACAACGGGCTGGGTCTGCGGTGCAGAAACGGTCAGCAGGGCTTCTCCGGCAGTGCCCACGGTGCGCAGATAGGTGCCGGTCATGCCGCCTTCTGCCACGGCGGTCTGCGGGCCAACAAGGGCGGCGCTGCCCTCCACCGTAAACTGCACCGGGAACTGTGCGTAGGGGGCAGGGGTGCCATTCTCGTCCAGAATGCGCACCCGGACAGCCGCCATATCGTAAGTATCTTTTTCCCGAAGAGCCGTCCGGCTGACCTTGACTTCCAAGTGCAGCTTTGCGCTGGGGCAAAGGGTCACGCTGCGCACCACGTTGCCGTCCTGCACGGCATCGAACCGCCAGCGGGTGGCTTCGCCGCCCCAGTTGCCCACATATTTGCCGTAAAGCGCCACGCCATCTGCAAAGCTCATTTTGTAGTGCAGCATACACCAGCCGAATTTGATCTTGTAGGCCAGCGGCAGTCCCGCCAAGCCGTATTTTCCGGCGGCCAGCAGGCAGTCCCGCACAGCGGCTGCCTTGGCGGGGGAAAAGTGCTCCTGCGTTTCCAGCAGCTCGCCAATGGTATCGTCCATCACAAAGGGAGGGTGGGGCAGCGCCGTCCACTCGCTTTGGTGCAGGGCGGTGACAAACACATCGTTTTTGTAGAGCCTGACCTGCTGGGCATTGCTGAAAACGTAGGCCGTGCCCAGTTGCCCGGCAGGGTTATCGCCGATGTCCATGGAAGAGCTGACAGCCAGCACCGGGTCAGTATCGCCCTGACTGGCATAGACCGCCGCCGCCAGCTTCGGGTTGCGGAAGCTGTCCAGCACGCCGTGGTAGCAGATGCGGTCCCCGGAGCCGAAGTCCTTGTGGGTCTGGTAATCGAACATACACCAGCCAAAGCACCCGGCGTGCTCCCCACTGGCATAGGCGGCGTTCTGCACCCGGACGTGCCGCAAGGCGTGCTCCTGCCGGTGCGGACCATCGTCAAAGGCTTTGGTGGGGTACATGTGACCGTTGCACTCCGAGATGAGCAGCGCCTTGCCCATATCCGGGGTCACGTCCTTTTTGGGCTTTGCACCGGGCGTTACGCCGTTGTGGGAAAAATCGTTGTAGGAGTAGACGTCCTCCAGCAGATGGCTTTTTTCCAGATACCGCACGCCGGAGGTGGCACGGCTGGGGTCCAGCTGATGGGCGATTTTGTTGGTGCGGGTGTAGAAGGCATCGTCATCCACGCTCTCGTTGATGCGCACGCCCCACAGGATGATGCTGGGGTGATTGCGGTTTTGCAGGAGCATCTCCTGCAGCATTTCACAGGCGGCGTCCTTCCAGTTGTCGTCCCCGATGTGCTGCCAGCCTGGCAATTCAGTGAACACCAGCAGACCCCGTCGGTCGCACTCGTCCAGAAAATATGGACTTTGGGGGTAGTGGCTGGTGCGCACGGCAGTGCAGTGCAGTTCCTCCTGCAAAATGCGGGCATCCTCCCGCTGCAGGCTTTCCGGTGCGGCGTAGCCGATGTAAGGAAAGCTCTGGTGTCGGTTCAGACCCCGCAGAAAGGTCTTTTTGCCGTTGAGGTAGAAGCCATCCGCCCGGAACTCTGCGGTGCGGAAGCCAAACGTCACCTGTTTGCGGTCGATGGCTTGTCCGGCTGCGTTCAAAAGCTCTGCCACGGCATGATGCAAAACCGGATGCTCTGTATCCCACGGCTGTGCGTCCGGGGCAGAAAGCTGGATCTTTCCGGTTTCTGCTGCCTGTGCGGTCTGCTCTGCCAGCAGGGTGCCGTCTGCGGTCTCCAGTCGGATGCGGACCGCTGCGGCTGCGGGCGTAATCTCTGCCGTCCACTGCACCACGGCGTCATGCAGGGTGGGCGTGTAGACGAACAGATCGGTCAGGCGGCTCTCTGCCGTAGCTTCCAGCCAGACCTCCCGGTACAGCCCGCCATAGGTCAGGTAGTCGATGACAAAGCCAAAGGGTGGAATGGCCGGGTCTTCACGGGTATCCAATTGCACGGTCAGCAGGTTTTCACCCTCCCGGTCCACAAGGTCGGTGATCTCCACCGCAAAGCCGGTATAGCCACCCCGGTGCTGCCCGGCAACCCTGCCGTTGACCCGCACCACCGCCTGATGGGCGGCTCCGTCAAAGCGGAGGAACAGCCGGGGCGCAGCCTGCACCGGCGGCACTCGGAACCGTTTGCGGTAGCCGCAAACCATCTCGTAATCGGCAGGAGAGGCATAGTGCAGCGGCACCTCCCGGCAGGTATGGGGCAAGCGGACGGCTTGCTGTTTTGGCACCGGCAGCCCCTTGCCAAAGGCTTCTGTCCAGTGTCGTGTAAACTCCCAGTCCTCGCAAAAGCTGTGTTTCATCGTGGCAGCACTCCTTCCAGTAAGATCGAGATCATTTCCTCCAGCACAGCCACATACTGCACCCCGCTTTCTGCCAGACTGCGGTCTGCCAGAAAGCTCTCAATGGATGCGGTGATCATCTGCCGCAGCACCGGCAGGGACACCGGACGCATGACCCCCTCTGCCACAGCCTGTTCCAGCAGCGCCATGGTGGGTTCCCACCCGTTTTCCAACTGACTGCGCACCCGTGCCGCCACCACCGGGTATTTCTCGTCCAGCTCCTTCATCTGCCGCAGGTCCAGCGCGGCGTATTCTGTCGGCATGGCAATGATGACCGCCCGCAGCTTCTCCTGCAAAGTACCGCTGCCTGCCAGAATCTCCTGCTTGCAGCGGTGGATGTCCGCAAAGGCGTGGTCTACCATGTCCAGCAGAAGCGCCTCCTTGGAGGGGTAAACGGTGTAGATGGTTTTTTTGCTGATATGCAGCGGTTCTGCCACCTGCTGCATGGTGAAATGCAGCCCCTGTTGACGGAATAACTGCATGGCCTGTGTGCGCACAAGGGCGCTGAGATCCTCCTGCATGAGCATCCTCCTTCTGGAAACCGAAGTTTTCTTTCCAGTTTCCATTCTAGTACGGAAACCCACGCAAATCAAGTGGTTTCCGCATTTTCTGCGTTTTGGCGAAGAATCAGAGAAAAATTGCAGCAAAGTGACAGTCATTCGCTCGTCTGGTTTTCAGGCGGGCATTTTCTTTTGCCGGAATATGGTGTTTCTACTTTTATCGTGGTACAATATCTTAAAGGCTTTTTGATTTTGGAGGGAGCAGCTATGATCGATCATGCAAAGCTGGAGCCTGTTTTGCGCGGATACCAGGCCTATTTTTCGCAGCACTGGCTTCATGGAGAAGATTTCAAATGGGAAGCTGCACAACAATTCCACGACCACTGGAATATTGACGCGGCAGATTTTGGCGGAATGTTCAAGGAAGCTACTGCAAAGGTCTTTTCGCTTCTGGATACCGGCTATGCCTATCCCCGCGCGATGATCCTGAATTTCGCAGCAGCGGACTGTGAAGCCACCCGCGCTATGTTCCGCAGCCTGTTTGATGAATCCATCGGGCTTTCTCAGCGCATCGCCGCATTTCAAGCTGCTGCCGAATCCCTGCGCATAAAATACAACGACGGCAGCTGGAACAACCACTACCAGAACACCAGTGCTATCAGCGTCTATCTGTGGCTTCAGTTCCCGGATAAATATTATGCCTATCGGTATGCCGTATCCCGTGATATCGCAAAAGAATTAAACTTTGACACACCACCCAAACGGGATGGTTCTATCGACTCTCTGCTGAACAGCTATCGTCTTTATGATGAACTGCGGACGGCGCTGAGCCAAAATACTGCTGTCACCCAGATGATCCGCAGCGCCATTGATGCAGCCCCTTCCGGGAAATACTGGCCCGAC
>OMBE01000152.1_pt1 | contig 9987 bp, 9 predicted proteins | sample 1644781 | NCBI WGS metagenome assembly OMBE01 (sample SAMEA103958155, study PRJEB25191) | human gut metagenome | biome: human-associated habitat [ENVO:00009003]; feature: intestine environment [ENVO:2100002]; material: feces | place: Germany | collected 2013/2015
CGGGTTTCAGGAAAGTCTGCGGACTTTCCTGAACCCCATTTTCACGGGTGGGGTCGCAGGGAAAAGCCGCATTTATTATGGATAGGATGGTTTTGGAGACCATTTTAATCGTTTTCCACCAGCGGCAGGGTGAAGATCTGGTTCACCACCACCTCGTACTCCCACGGCTCCCGCAGTTTTTTCAGCTGTTTTTCCAGCTTTTCTGCTCCGGCAAAGCAGCGGATGAGGTAGAACCAGTGCCCTTTCATCCGGCTGATGGCGCAGCCTGCGCTGCCAAACAGTTCGGTGTAGCCGTGGTACAGGTCGGTCAGGTAGCCCCGCAGCTCCTCCTTGGTGGCGGGCGCACCGCCCCGTGCTTTGCGGAAGAGCGCCGGGTCGGCAATGAGCCCGCGCCCTACCATGATGCCGGACAGGGCGGGGAACTCCTCTTCCAGCGCGTGAAGCTGGGCAGCGGTGGTCACATCGCCGTTGTAGCACACCGGCATGGTGCACCGGGGCAGCGCAGCGGCAAAGGCGGCGCGGTCGGCCTGCCCGCGGTACTGCTGCCGCATCACCCGGGGGTGGATGGTCAGCTCCGAGATAGGGTAGCGGTTATAAATTTCCAGAATGGCGGCAAACTCTTCCGGCTTCTCCACACCCAGCCGGGTCTTGACCGAGACAGGCCCATCGGCGCGGGAGAATACCCCGTCCAGAAAGGCGTCCACCTTGGCAAGGTCCCGCAGCATCCCGGAGCCCTTGCCCTTGGCGGTCACCGTCCCGGCGGGACAGCCCAGATTCAGGTTTACCTCAGTATAGCCCAGCGCCCGCAGCTGCCCGATCATCCATGCAGCCAGTTCGCCGTCTTTTGCCAGCAATTGCGGGATGACCGGCGCACCCGGGTTTGCCTCCGGGGCAAGCTCTGCCATCTTCTTTTTAATGAGCACCCGGTTCTCCGGCGGGGAGAGGAAGGGTGCGTAGTAGCGGTGGGCGGTGCCTTCCGGCCCGAACCACTTCTGCTGGGCCTGACGCCAGACCCGGTCGGTAAGCCCCTCCATGGGGGCGGCATAATACTGCATAAAAAACTCCCGGTTTTGGTTCCCTGCGGATCAGTTGAAGGAGCGGAAGCCCTTGCCGATGATCTCGCTGGAATTGACGATGGTGATGAAGCTGTGGGGGTCGTTCTCACGCAGGAAGTTGCGCAGCTGCAGAGCCTGCCGACGGGTGAGCACGGTGACCAGCACGCTGAGCTCGTGGTGGGTGTAGGCACCGTAGGCCTTTTCCACCGTGGCAGAGCGGTTCATGTCGTGGATGATGAAGTCCAGAATGGGCTGCGGGTTCGCGGTCATAATGGTGCACACCTTGCGCAGGCGGATGTTTTCAATGGCACCGTCCACCACAAAGGACTTGCCAATGAGGCCAAGGATACAGTACAGGCCGGTGCCCATGCCGAACCGTACGGCGGCGGCCAGCACAATGAGGATATCGCTGACCATCAGCGCCTTGCCGATCTCCATAGAGGTGTACTTGGCAAGGATCAGCGCCACGATGTCGGTGCCGCCGGTAGAAGCGCCGATATCAAACACGATGGCAGCGCCCAACGCAGGCAGGAACACCGCGAACACCAGATCCAGCATGGCATCGCCGCTCAGGGACACGCCGGAGGGGTACAGCCACTCGCAGCAGGACACGAAAAAGGAGAGTGCGAAGGAGGAGTAGACCGTCCAGCCCATGCACTTGATGCCCAAAAAGAGAAAGCCCAGCACCACCAGCACCAGGTTGATGATCCACATAAAGCCGCCCACATTGATGTGGGGGAACAGGTCTGCCAGCAGGATGGACAGGCCGGAGGTGCCGCCGAAGGCGAAGTGGTTGGGATTTTTAAAATATACGATGCCCACTGCCGTGAGCACAAGGCCGAGGTTCAGCAGGGCAAAGAAATTTAGATTCTTCAGCAGATTTTCGCGGCTGAAGGCTTCTTTTAAACCATTCATGGGTTCCCTCCATCAAAAAATACAGTAATTTGGCCTGAATGCCATGCAAAAATATACTCTCCTTATACGGGGAAGTCAAGGGATAAAGGAGAAGTTGTAGAAAAAGACGGAAAACGACCGATGAAAGGTGAAAAAACAGGCATATCCGGTGCATTTTAGACGTAAAAGGGCAAAACAAAGCGCCGCCCGCAGACGGCATTGTCTGCGGGCGGCGCTGGGGATTCAGTTCAGGAAAAGGACTTACAGGTTGAAGTAACGCTTTGCGTTGTCGAAGCAGATGCCCTTGACGATCTTCTCCAGAGCCTTCTCGTCGTTGGGATACTCGCCGTCCTCGACCCACTGGCCGATGATGTTGCACAGGATGCGGCGGAAGTAATCGTGGCGGGTGTAGCTCAGGAAGCTGCGGCTGTCGGTCAGCATACCCACAAAGTTGCCCAGCAGGCCAAGGCTTGCCAGACGGATCATCTGATCCTCCATGCCGATCTTGTGGTCATTGAACCACCATGCGGAGCCGTGCTGGATCTTGCCCGGAATCTCGCTGTTCTGGAAGCAGCCCAGAATGGTGCCGATCTGTGCATCGTCGGCGGGGTTCAGGCTGTAAATGATGGTCTTGGGGCACTCATCGGTGTCGTTCAGGGCGCTGAGCAGCTGTGCGATCTGGCCGCCGCAGGTGGCGGTGTTGATCATGTCAAAGCCGGTGTCGGGGCCCAGCAGGCTGTTCATCTTGCGGTTCATGCCGCGCAGGCAGTTGTAGTGGAACTGCATGGCAATGCCCAGACGATGGTACTGCTTGCCCAGATGGATCAGAATGTAGGTCTGGTACTTCTCGGCCTCTTCCACAGTGCAGCTCTCGCCGTTCATCACCTTCTGGTAGATGGCGTTCACCTCGTCCTTGGTGGCCTCACGGTAGGGCACATAGTCCAGACCGTGGTCAGAAGCGCGGCAGCCCATCTCGGCAAAGAACTCGATGCGCTTGGTCAGGGCATCGGTCACGCAGTTGATGCAGGCCAGCTTTTCCTTGCCCACAACGGCAGCCAGCTTGCCCATGTACTCAGCAAAGCCGGGCTTGTTGATGTTGAGGGCCTTGTCGGGGCGGAAGGAAGGAGCCACGGTGAACTTGATGGTGGGATCTTCCTTGATCTTCTGGTGCCACTCCAGGCTGTCGATGGGATCATCGGTGGTGCCGATGAAGGCCACGTTGCTCTGCTCGATCAGGCCGCGCACGGTCAGCTTGGGGTCGTGCTGCAGCTTGTCGTTGCACAGGTTCCACACTTCCTCGGCGGTGTCGCCGTTCAGCACGCCGTCGTAACCAAAGAAGGTGTGCAGCTCCAGGTTGGTCCAGTGGTACATCGGGTTGCCGATGGCCATGGGCAGAGCCTCTGCAAACTTCTGGAAGCGCTCGCGGTCGGGCTTATCACCGGTAATGTACTCCTCAGGCACACCGTTGGAACGCATCACGCGCCACTTATAATGATCGCCGAAGTAGCTGCCGTCCGGGTTGCGGCCGCCCAGCCACACCTGAGCGATGTTGTCGAAGCGGCGGTTCTCGTAGATCTCGCGGGGCGGGATGTGGCAGTGGTAGTCGCAGATGGGCATGCCGGCTGCGTAGTCGTGGTACAGATGCTGCGCGGTGGCAGACTGGAGCATGAAGTCCTTATCCATAAATGCTTTCATGGGTCGTTAACTCCTTTTTTGATCGGTGAATGAACGATTGTTTGTGAAATAATAGACAAACCTATATGCATCGGTGCGCCTGTCAGCTGTGACAGGCTGCCTTGCCCCTAGTATACCGAAAAATGAAGTTGTATACAACTGAAAAAGTGCCAAAATTTATCCTATGGAATTGTGAAATCCGCTGGAAATACGCAAAACCGCCCTTTTTGCTCTAAAAAAGATACACAAACCACTTGACTTATTTGTATACAACAGCATAAAATAGGGGTATGAGACAGGGGCGTGTGGACCCCTGCATGATATGCTAAGCGACGATGCAAAAAGGAGAACACAGAGATGGAAACTTTGAACTACAAGGTTCTGGCTGAGACTGGCTACAACGGCTACATCCTCAAGGATGCCCCCGTCAAGGTCATGCAGTTCGGCGAAGGCAACTTCCTGCGTGCTTTCGTGGATTATTTTTATGATATCGCCAATGAGAAGGCTGGCTACAACGGCAAGGTCAAGCTGGTGCAGCCCATCGGCAACTTCCCCCAGATGGCAGACTGGATCAACGAGCAGGAGGGCCTGTACACCCTGTACCTGCGCGGCAGCGAGAAGGGCCAGAAGGTCGATGCCAAGCGCGTGATCTCCTGCGTGTCCGACTGTGTGTGCCCCTATGTGGACGGCAAGTGGGACGAAGTGCTGGCTCTGGCCCGCTCCGAAGAGCTGGAGACCGTTGTATCCAACACCACCGAGGCCGGCATTGCTTACACCCAGGGCGACAGCGCGTTCGACCAGGTGCCCCCCAACAGCTTCCCTGCAAAGCTGACCCGTGTGCTGTATGAGCGCTACAAGGCCTTCAACGGCGCTGCCGACAAGGGCCTGGTCATCCTGAGCTGCGAGCTGATCGACAACAACGGCAAGGAGCTGCAGAAGTGCTGCAACAACTACGCCAAGGACTGGAACCTGGACGCTGCCTTCATCGACTGGATGAACAACGCCAACACCTTCTGCTCCACCCTGGTGGACCGCATCGTTCCGGGCCGCATCCGTGACCCGAAGGAGCTGGCTGCGCTGGAAGAGGCCAACGGCTACCATGATACCGTGCTGGACGTCGGCGAAGTGTTCGGCGTCTGGGTCATCGAGGGCCCCGCAGGTCTGGAGGACAAGCTGCCGTTCAAGAAGGCCGGCGTCAACGTCATGGTCGTGCCCGATGTCACCCCCTACAAGAAGCGCAAGGTCCGCATCCTGAACGGTGCCCACACCGGTTTCGTTCTGGGCGCATACCTGGCCGGTTTTGACATCGTGCGTGACTGCATGCACAACGACACCGTCCGCGGCTTCATGAACAAGATGCTGCACGAGGAGATCATCCCCACCCTGCCGCTGGACAAGAAGGATCTGGAAGAGTTTGCTTCCGCTGTTGAGGACCGCTTCAACAACCCCTTCGTCAACCACGAGCTGATGAGCATCTCCCTGAACTCCACCTCCAAGTGGAAGGCTCGCAACATGCCCTCCTTCCTCGCTTATATTGAGGAGCAGAAGCAGCTGCCCAAGTGCCTGACCATGTCTCTGGCTGCTTACATCGCCTTCTACTCCAACGATATTCAGGAGCGCACCGCTGACGGTCTGATCTGCAAGCGCCCCGCAGGCAACACCTACAAGATCCAGGATGACGCATGGGCTCTGGACTTCTACTATGCACACAAGGACGACACCGCTGCGCAGCTGGTGCACGCTGTGCTGACCAACACCCAGATGTGGGATCAGGACCTGACCCAGATCTCCGGTCTGGAAGCCGCTGTTCTGGCCGATCTGGAGAAGATCCGCACCGAGGGCGCCGAGGCTGCTTACAAGAGCTGCCTGTGATCCGACAGAATAATTTTCCCGCACAAAAGAGGGCTGCTGCTTTGGGCAGCAGCCCTTTTGTGCGATACGATAAGGAGAACAACTATGCCGCAGGCAATTCATATCAGCCCCATCGACAACGTGGTCGTTGCCCTGCATCCCATTGCCAAGGGCACACTGGTGGAAGTGGACGGCCTTGCCGTCACCGCCCTGGAGGACATCCCCCAGGGCCACAAGATGGCTGTCAAGCCCATCAAGAACGGTGAGAACATCATCAAGTACGGTTTCCCCATCGGTCATGCCACCGCTGACGCCCAGCCGGGTACCTGGATGCACACCCACAATGTGCACACCAACCTGTCCGGTGAGGTGGAGTACAGCTACAACCCCGCCCCGGATCTGGCCCCGCTGCCCAAGGTGGAGCCGGAGACCTTCATGGGCTTCCGCCGCAAGGACGGCCGCGCCGCCATCCGCAACGAGATCTGGATCATCCCCACTGTGGGCTGCGTCAACGACATCGCCAAGAAGATCGTTGCCGATAACCAGGATCTGGTCACCGGCTCCATCGAGGGCCTGTACACCTTCACCCATCCCTTCGGCTGCAGCCAGACCGGCCATGACCATGCACAGACCCGCAAACTGCTGGCTGCGCTGGTGCGCCACCCCAATGCTGCCGCTGTTCTGGTGCTTTCCCTCGGCTGCGAGAACCTGACCCACGAGCAGTTCCTGACCGAGCTGGGCGATTATGACCACGACCGGGTCAAGTTCCTGACCTGCCAGGACGTGGAGGACGAGTTTGCCGCTGCCCGCGATATCCTGAAGGAGCTGGCAGCCTACGCCGGTCAGTTCCAGCGTGAGCCCATCCCCGTGTCCGACCTGGTGGTGGGCATGAAGTGCGGCGGCTCCGACGGCCTGTCCGGCATCACTGCCAACCCCACCATCGGCCGCTTCTCCGACATGATGGGTCAGCGCGGCGGCTCTACCGTGCTGACCGAGGTGCCCGAGATGTTCGGTGCAGAGGGTTTCCTGATGGATCGCTGCATCAATAAGGAAGTGTTCGTCAAGGCCGAGCACATGATCAACGGCTTCAAGGATTACTTCATCAGCCACAACGAGGTGGTGTACGATAATCCCTCTCCGGGCAACAAGGCCGGCGGCATCACCACGCTGGAGGATAAGAGCTGCGGCTGCGTGCAGAAGGGCGGCACCGCCCCCATCATGGACGTCATCGGCTACGGTGACCCCGTGGTGACCAAGGGCCTGAACATGCTGTACGGCCCCGGCAACGATCTGGTGTCGGCCACGGCCATGACCGCCGCAGGCGCACACCTGATCCTGTTCTCCACCGGCCGCGGCACTCCGTTCTCGGCTCCGGCTCCCACCCTGAAGATCTCCACCAACACCCCGCTGGCAGAGAAGAAGGGCGGCTGGATCGATTTCAACACCGGTGTCATCGCAGACGGTGAAAAGACCATCGACGAGGCTGCAAAGGATCTGCTGGATCTGGTCATCCGCGTGGCCAGCGGCGAGCAGACCAAGGCGGAAAAGCACGGCTTCCGCGAGATCTCCATCTTCAAGGACGGCGTGGTTCTGTAACTGAAAAAGGGCTGCTGTACGGCAAAAAGCGGTACGGCGGCCTTTTTGTGCATAAAAAGAAAGGAAGTGTATAAAATGTTGGGCGCAAATGGAGTGCTGCTGTTGACACTGCTGCTTTATGCGGCTATCATTTATGGTGCAGTACGATTGATCAAATATCTGATCCGCTATGGCATCGACTACTACTTCAAAAAGCTGGATGCACGGCAGACCGAGCACAAGGAATGACCCGCCGGGGCGACCCGGCGGCAATAATAGGAGGCTTTTACTTATGAATCAGATCACCACCCGGTACATCACCGAGAACGGCGCCTGCTACGAGCAGTACGTCATCACCGACCCCGAGGCAAAGACCGCCCTCACCATCACCCCGGAGCGCGGCGGTATGATCACCAGCTTTACGCTGGACGGCGAGGAGTTCGTCTGGACCCGCCGCCCCAATTTCTCCGAGTGCAACCGTCCCCGCTTTGGCGTGCCGGTGCTGTTCCCCAGCTGCGGCAACCCGGATAACGGCGTGCACATCTTTGACGGCAAGGCTTACCCCATGGAGACCCACGGCTTTGCCGACCTGTGCGCATGGGAAGCGGACAGCGTTGGCCCGGACGGCGTGACGCTGGCACTGGAGTCCACCCCGCTGACCAAGTTCCTCTATCCCTTCGATTTCACTCTGCTGCTCAACTATAATCTGGAGGGCAACAAGGCACTGGTCAGCCTGACCGTCATCAACGAGGGCGACACCGATATGCCGTTCAGCTTCGGCTATCACCCCTACTTCATGGCCTCCAAGCTGGAGAATGTGGCCTTTGACATCAAGTGTGCCACCTGCTCTGAGAGCGCCAAGGGTGAGCAGCCCGCCGCCCCGGAAAAGATCACCCTCACCCGCAAGGAGGGCGCCGACAACACCATCCGCCTGATGACCGGCGTGCAGTTCCCCATGACCTTCACCGACAAGGGCAACGGCCACAAGGTGACCGTGGATGCGGACGAGACCTTTGGCAACGGCGTGCTGTGGCAGCAGGATGCCGAGAACTTCGTCTGCATGGAGCCCTGGAACGGCTGGGCCAACAGCGTGAACGAGGAAGGCAGGCACGAGGTGCTGGAGCCGGACGAGGCCATGACCAGCGAGTGGAGCTTTACCATCGAGAAGGTCTGAGCGCTTTTCTGAATAGCGTTTTGTAAAAAAGGGAACCGGAGCGTCGCAGACGCTCCGGTTCCCTTTTTTACTTAGTGGCAATTGCCGGCGCAGCCGCCCTTGTCGGCGTGGCAGGCGTGAGAGCCGCAGCTGTGGCCCTCCTCGTGGTCATGATGGGTGCAGCGGGCGTTGGGGTCAAAGACCAGCGTGCCGGCAAGGTAAGCCGCCGCAGCGCTGTCGGCATCGCCGGTAATGCCGCCGCACAGCCGGATACCGGCCTGTGCCAGCGCCATCTGTGCACCGCCGCCAATGCCGCCGCACAGCAGCACGTTCACGCCATTGCGCACCAGAAAGCCCACCAGTGCACCGTGCCCCTGCCCGTCGGTGGAGACCACCTCGGCGCTGGTAATGCGGCCTTCCTCGGCGGTGTAGAGCTTGAACTGCGCAGAGTGGCCGAAGTGCTGGAACACCTGACCATTTTCATAAGGAATTGCGATCTTCATACTAAAAACTCCTCCCTGTGTACGAGATTTTCTATCCCTATTCTAACAGATTGTGCTGAAATAGGGAAGGGCACCCGCGCTTTTTGTGCCTTTTAGGGCGGAAAACATAGCCGGTATGTAAAAATGATATCAGAAACTGCTGCAAAATGTATTATAATAGAGCCCGAAAAGAGGGTACAAGTATGAAAACAAAGCATCGCGGACAAATGTCCGAGTCCTTTCTTACAGCGGTGTTCCTTTCGCTGTCCGGCGGCTTGCAGGATGCCTACACCTATCTGTTCCGGGGCAAGGTGTTTGCCAATGCCCAGACCGGCAATATCGTGCTGCTGAGCGCCAATATCATGGATGGCCGGTGGGATAAGGTGCTGCACTATCTGGTGCCGTTGTGCGCCTTTGCGCTGGGGGTGCTGGCTGCGGAAAAAATGCGGGAGCACTTTCAGGCGATGCAGCGGCTGCACTGGCGGCAGCTGGTGGTGCTGGGCGAGGTGCTGTTGCTGTTTGCGGTGGGCTTTCTGCCCCAATCGCAGAACCTGCTGGCCAACGCCATCGTTTCTTTTTCCTGCGCCATGCAGGTGCAGGCTTTCCGCAAGGTGAACGGCTACGCCTTTGCCAGTACCATGTGTATCGGTGACCTGCGCAGCGGCGTGGAGGCCTTTTGCATCTGGCGCAACTCCCATGAGCCCCACGCAAAGGATAGGATGGTGCGGTACTTTGGCATCATATTCCTGTTCGCGCTGGGGGCAGGGCTGGGCAGCAAGAGCGCGGCGCAGCTGGGCGGCAGAGCCATCTGGATCTCCTGCTGCTTTTTGCTGGTCAGCTTTGCGCTGATGTTCATCCGGGAAGAGCTGGAAGAGAACCCGGTCATCGAAAAAGATCTGACCGTCATCCGGCAGGAGACCCGGGAAATCGACCGCGCCCTGAAGCAGGAATTGCAGGAAGAACAGCGGGAGCTGAAACAGAGCGCCCGGAAATAAGAAAAAAGGGGCTGCTGTACCATCATTGGTGCAGCAGCCCCTTGCTGTTTGGTTTATTTGCGTTCGGTGCTCCGTGCCCCGGCCTTGGTCAGCAGCTGCTGGAACTTGCGGGCGGCGGTGTTCAGCGGCCGGTGATGGTCGTACACAAGGCAGATGGAGCGCTGAGGGATGATCTCCTGCAGATGCAGCTCGACAAGCTCGCCGCGGGCCAGAAGCTCTTTCGTCATCGGTTCCGGCACGAAGGCAAGGCCCAGCTCACTTTTCACCAGCGTGAGCATCTGGTCGGTGGTGGCGGCCTCGGTGTCGGG
>OMBE01000158.1_pt1 | contig 9807 bp, 7 predicted proteins | sample 1644781 | NCBI WGS metagenome assembly OMBE01 (sample SAMEA103958155, study PRJEB25191) | human gut metagenome | biome: human-associated habitat [ENVO:00009003]; feature: intestine environment [ENVO:2100002]; material: feces | place: Germany | collected 2013/2015
CAAATCTGGTCGTCACCTCCAAAAGATTCCCGGAAGCTTCGGCTTCCGGGATTTTTTGTTTTTATCGAGCCTTATTCTTGAGAAGCACTCCTCAGCGCACTTTTGCGGTATTGCAGGGGGCTTTGCCCCGGGGCGGTGCAGTAGCTCTGCGGAGTGCGGCAATTCAGCAGCAACGCCTGGCCGGTTCTGAGCGCCACGGCGGTGGACTATGTGCTGCTGAAAAACGCCCCCCTCTCCCCTGTCTACGCCTATCGGGACAGCCGGACGCAGCTCAAAAAGGCCATTGTTGCGTATATCGACTACTACTACAACCGCCGAATCAAATTAAAACTAAACGGTCTGAGCCCTGTACAATACAGGATTCAGACCGTTCAGATTGCCAAATTCTTATTTTTATCCAGCTTTCAGGGTTCGCTTCAGGCATCCGGTTCACAAAATTTTGTGCAGCTCCTGCACAAGGTCGCTGATCACGATGGGCTTGGACAAAAAGCCGTTCATGCCGCTTTCCAGCGCGTTGCGGCGGTCCTCGTCAAAGGCGTTGGCGGTCATGGCAAGGATCGGCAGCTTTGCCCGCGCAGGGTCGTCCAGCGCGCGGATCTGACGGGTGGCGGTATAGCCATCCATGATCGGCATCTGCACGTCCATCAGCACCAGATCGTAGCTGCCCGGCGCGGCGGTGCTTACCTTTTCCACCGCTACGGCGCCGTTTTCCGCCGAATCAACAAGGAAGCCGTACTCCCGCAGAATCTCCTGCGCGATCTCACGGTTCAGCTCATTATCCTCCACCAGCAGAATGTGCTTGCCCTTGAAGTCGGCGTTCTTATCCGGCAGAAGCCCCTGCGCCGCATCCGTCTGTTTCTGGCCGAGTGCGCTCATCAAGGTCTCGCGCAGGTCGGACATGAACATGGGCTTGGAGCAGAAGGCGGTCACACCGGCTGCCTTTGCCTCCACCTCAATATCCGACCAGTCGTAGGCGGTCAGGATAATAATAGGTGTATCATCGTGCAGGCTGCGGATCTGACGGGTGACCTCAATGCCGTTCATATCCGGCAGACGCCAGTCGATGATGTAGGCGTGGTAGACATCGCTCATCTCGATGGACTGCCGCGCGCGCAGCACCGCCTCCTTGCCGGAAAGGGTCCACTCGGCGCGCATCCCCACCTTGACCAGCATCTTTGTCACGCTGTCGCAGGTGTTGAAGTCATCGTCCACCACCAGTGCTTTCAGGCCTTCCAGCTCGGTGATCTTTTCCACAGGGCGCTGCTCGGTCTGTGCGCGCATGGGCACGCAGACGGTAAACTCGGTGCCCTTGCCCTGCGCTGTCTGCACCTCGATGGTGCCGCCCATCATATCCACGATATTTTTGGTAATGGCCATGCCAAGGCCGGTACCCTGTATCCGGCTTACCGTGGAGGTGCGCTCCCGCTCGAAGGGTTCAAAGATCTTTTGCGCGAACTCCTGGCTCATACCAATGCCGTTGTCCTTGATGCGGAACTCGTACTGCCCGCAGCCGCGCACCTTACCGGCAAGCTGCCGCACCCGCACCGAGACCGTGCCGCCCGCCGGGGTAAACTTGATGGCGTTGGACAGCAGGTTCAGCAAGATCTGGTTCAGCCGGGTCTTGTCGCAGTAGACGTCCTCGTCGGTCACGTCCATGACGTCCATGTAAAGCTCCAGCTGCTTTGCGTAAATTTGCCCGCTGACGATGGTTTTCAAATCGTGCAGCACATCCGAAAGGTTGACCTCCACCTCTTCCAGATGAATTTTTCCGCTTTCAATGCGGCTCATATCCAGCACATCGTTGATGAGGGAAAGCAGATGGTTGCTGGATGCAAGGGTCTTGGCAAGATAATCCTTCACCCGGTCTGTATCGTCAATATTGCTGATTGCCAGCGTAGTAAAGCCGATGATGGCGTTCATGGGGGTGCGGATATCGTGGGACATATTGGAAAGAAAAGTGCTCTTGGCTCGGTTGGCGGTCTCGGCGGCGGCAACTGCGTTGGAAAGCGCCTGATTCACCTGCCTATCGGCGGTGCGGTCGGACAAGACAAGGATATACTTGGCTCTGCCCTCCACCTCGCTGCCCATGGCAACGATATGGAACCAGCGCCGCTCCCCGGTTTCCAGATGCACATACTCATCATCCCATTCGCGCTGCTGCCCGCTGAGAAGCCCTTCCAGATAGTTTTTATCGCGATCCGGGGAGTCCTTCGGGTGCAACGCTGCCAGAACACGGGCATCCTGCCGGACTTCTCTCCACGGGATGCCCAGCAGCCGCTCAATGTTCGGGCTGACATAATCCACCTTGGAAGTCTCTGCGTCCAGCATCAGGAAAACGTCGTCCACGTTCAGCGAAAGCTTTTGGAACAGCTCGTCCCGGTACGAGATCTCGGTATTCTTCCGGCGCAGGGTCGTATGGCTTCTGCGCACAATGAGCAGAATGACCAGCACGGCCATGCCTACGGTGATGCCCGCTACGATCTGCGCCGTGCGGAACCACAGCTTATCCAGACTGGCATTGACGATCCTGACCGGCACAAGCCCCAGCATCGTCCAGCTCTGGACCGCCGTGCCCTCGTAGACCAGATAATAGCTGGTGTCGCCCAGCTTTACCCTCAGATTTCCGCTGCTGCCCTGCGCAAAGGCATCCGAAAGAGCAAGGATCTGTCCCTCGGATAGATCAGAATAGTCGCGCAGCATCGCAATGAAGTTATAGACCGTTTCCTTGCGGTTTACGGAATTGTCGATCACCACTCGCCCATCCGGGTAGATCACATAGTTGCTGGCATTGCCTTGAAAAGCAGAGTTGTCCAGCAATTTCAGCACCGCATCATTGTAGTAGGCAATGGCAATGGCATCATAGGCAAAGCCCTGGTAGCTGCCCTGCGTTTTGGGGCTGGCAAACACCAGCATCTGCGGCTTGCCGGGCAGCACCGCATTCATAACGATATCCTCGCCCTTAGAGAGCTTTTCGTCCAGATTCGCCTGCAAGCCAAGGTAGCCCGTTTCCCCGGTCACCGTCATATAGTTGCCGTCGTAGGAAAGGAAGTAAAAGCCGACAAAGCCGGTATCCTGCTGCGCCGCCTCGATATACGCCTGGATCTCTGCCTCATCCGAGGTGCTTGCCAGAAAGCCGTTGTACAGATGCAGGTAGGTCAGGTTTTTGCGCACCATCTCCTTCAGCATATTGTTGGATTTATGCAGCACTTCTTCCAGATGCGAGGTGCTTTCCTGATAGATGGTCTGCGACACAAACGAGATGTACCGCACGCTGAGCCCGACTGCCAGTAAGACCAGCAGAAGGATAGCGGCAGCAGCAGGGAGCCACTTTTGCCGGGGATGGCAGCTCCGTTTTGGTTTACGCTTTTCGTCTGCCATTCCGCTCACCTCAGTGTCATGTAGTTTTCAGGCTCTGCAAGCGCTGCGCCGCCGCCGGAAACATGATCGTGCCATGTGTTTTTCACCCACGCGTCTCCGTCCTCAGACGTGCCGCTCTTGCTCGCAAGCAGCGCTTCCATCTGCTTTGACGTTGCCAGACAGGTCACAGTAATGGTGTCGTCATCCCGCAGCGGCTGCCCGTTGCGGGTGATGCCAGTCAGGGTATAGCTGCCGTTTTCTTCTTTTACCTCCAAGGCAATGCCGCTGACCACCGGCAGAGAACCACGGTTGAAGGGCACAAAGCCGCCCTCCCAGCCTTCCACAAAGGCGCGGACGGTTTCCTTCAGCTCTGCGCCGGTCATGGTGCGCTGGCGGGACATCAGACCGTTGGGCATGATCATGGAAGCGGCCATTTTCTTGTTATAATCTGCCTGCAGCACACTGCCGGTAAAGCTGTTTGCAGTGGCAAGCAGCACATCGGTACCATAAACGCCGCGCAGCGTGTTTGCCATAACGGAGAAGGCAGCGTTGCCGCTGTTTGCGTGGAACACGTTGGAATAGCTCTTCCCGCTGGTCAACACGGGCTCGTCCGCAGCAGGCTTCTCTTCGGCGAGAAGCTGGGCATTGAACGCCTGATACGCCTGTTTTGCCGTATACTCGCCCGCGATCATTTTGGAGACCACATCCTTGGAGATGGCAAAGAAATCGTTGGAGGCAATGCGGATATACATGTGGTTTTCTTCCACCACATCGCGCACATCCTTCATGTAATCGGTCAGGCGCAGGGGGACGTTCTGGCTGTAGCTCAGCACGTCCTGCCCGTCGGCAACGATGCGGTTCTGCGCCTCCTCGGAGAGCATAACGTTCAGCACCTTCATGGCTGTTTCGCGGCGCGCGGTGTCCTGCTCGAGATCTCGGTTCAGGGCAACTTGGAAATACGGGGTGGTCATGATCCACTTTTCGCCGTTCTGGCTGAAGAAGGGCATAAAAATGGTGTCGATGCCCTCATCCTGAAACATCTTCACGCCGGCAGAGCTGCCAAAGTACATGGCAACTTCTCCGTTCCGGAACATCCCGGTCACATCGTCGTAATTCAACGCAAGGTCGTCTGCCGTAAGGTGGGTATCCTGAATGAACTGTTCCATCCGCTCAAACGCCCCCGGCCACACGGCATTGTCCAGACCGACCCGTGCGGTGCTGGCGGGGTCGCTGTAAGCGGTGCGCCACTTGCGCCCTTCCGTAGTGGTAAGCTCGGTAGCGGAAAGTCCCTGCAGCGTTTCCATGCAGGTGTAGTCGTAGGCATAATCGGCGGTAAAGCCGCGGATGCCCACTTTTTCAAACGCCTGACAGGCCGAAACGAAGCTCTCGTAATCGGTGGGCAGAGGAATATCGTACTGCTCAAAAAGGCTGCGGTTGACCACAAAGCCGTGGGCATCCGCACAGACCGGCAGCCAGTTCACGCTGCCGTCCTCATTTTTAAAGCTGTTGAGGTTAGGTGTTGTACACAGCGCCCGCCTCGTTGGTCATGGCAAGGTTCATCAGGCTGTCCTTCAGGGGAGCAGCATCGTGCAGCGAGAACCGGCAGCAGGTGATGATATCCGGCAGACCGCCGTTCTGCTGCAAAAACTTGTAAAAATCCAGATCGTTGTTGCCGACGATGAACTCGATATTCACATCCGGCAGCTGCGCCTGGATATAGGGCGCATAGTTTTCGTACAGGCTGGTGCTCCACAGATACACCTGAATGGTCTGGGCGTCCTCTTGCTTTTCCACCTGTTCCGGGCTTTTTGTGCCGCAGCCGGTCAGCAGAGAAATCCCTACCACCAGTGCCAAAAGCGCAGAAACAAGGCGGTGCATCGTTCTTTTGTTTATCAAATAATTTTCCTCACAACTCTTGGGCAGCTGCCGCTTTGCGACAAAGCTGCTATGGCCTACTGCTTATACATCACCGCCCGCAAGAGTGTGCGCTGTAAAACCCGCCCACGGAAATGATGCCGCAATTTTTGCGTGCTTTCTGTTTTGCACTGCCCCTTTCCCGCGAAAAGGCACCGCACAAGAGAGACATAAAATATATTACCATTATCAGGAAGAATTTTCAATCAATTTTCACATATTTATTCACAAAAAAGCACGCGCGTCCGATTTCTTTGCGGCAGTGAATGCGTCTTTTTGCAAAAGGCAGGCAAAAAAGCAATAATTAGTGCTTTTCAAAAAAGTCGCCGGGGAAGCCTTCCAAAACAGGAAGATTCCTCGGCAGTATTCGTTTAAAGGAACCACCATCCTGCTCCAACTGCACGTCTCCATTCAGCAAAGCGGAGAGCGGCTTTTATCCCGTTATCCGCTCTTTGTTCTTATTTTATCTGCGGTGCATCCTTTCGCTGCCGGGTGGATCTCAGATTTTAGCGGATGGTTCTGCGGAGCCATCCGATTTTTCTTGCTCTAATCGCATTTTTTCTGTTTTCTCTTGACGATGCCCCGCTAATGGAGTAGGATTGTGCTGCAAAAACGAATTGCAAAAGAGGAGTTCTAAATGCAAATCAGCCTTTTATTGATGCAGCAGATCGCGCAGCTATTTCTGATTCTGCTGATGGGATATGCCGTTGTGAAAACCGGTCTGTTGAAGGCATCGGACAGTAAGGTGCTGTCTGTGGTCTTTGTCTATCTGGTCATGCCCTGTGTCGTTCTGAACGCCTTTCAGATCAAGGATACACCGGAGATCCGCACCGGGCTGCTTTATTCCATGGGCATCGCCGTAGGAATGCACGTTGTATTTCTGCTTCTGAATGCGCTGTTCCGCAAAGCTCTCAAGCTGGACGCCGTGGAGCAGGTCAATATCATTTACAGCAATGCCGCCGCGCTGGTCATCCCCATTGTGCAGGCCCTGCTGGGGGAGGAATATGTTGTCTACTCCTGCGCCTTTGTCATTGTACAGCTGGTGCTGCTCTGGACCCATGCAAGCGCCTGCCTGCAGGGGTCTGCCCGGCTGGAATGGCGCAAGCTCCTTACCAATGTCAATCTGATTGCCATTGCAGCCGGTGCTCTGCTGTACCTGCTGCACATCTCGCTGCCCGCCCCGATCACCAGCACACTGAGCAGTGTCGGCAATATGATCGGCCCCATGGGAATGCTGCTGGCAGGCATGGCCATTGCGGAAGTGCCCCTGAAAAAGGTTTTCTGCACCCCGCGCAACTATCTGCCGGTATTTCTGCGTCTGCTGGGTGTTCCGCTGGTCATCGTTCTGCTGCTTTGGGCAGTTCACGCATCCCTTTGGATACCGGACGGCAAGTCCATCCTGATGACGGTCTACCTTTCTGCCATTACCCCCGCCTGTGCAACAGTCACCTCCATGGCACAGCTCTATGACCGGGATGCTTCTCATTCCAGCGCGATCTATGTCCTGAGCACGCTACTTTCCATCCTGACCATGCCGCTGATGATCGGGTCGTTTGAGCTGTTGCTCTGAAATACGGAAAAAGGCCGTCCGGCACCGTAGCAGGGCAGCCTTTACAACTACAAGGATGTGTCTCTATGAAACTCAAACAATTCATTCAACAGGAAACGGTCCTCACCGCAGCCGCTGTGCTGGCCGTTGTCTCCGCCTTCTTTGTTCCGCCGGATGCGCAGTATCTCGGCTACATCGACCTGCGCACGCTGGCGATCCTGTTTTCCCTGATGACAGTCATGGCCGGGCTGCGGCGGCAGGGCTTTTTTGATGGACTGGGACGGGCATTGCTGTCCCGCACCCACAGCACCTTTCAGCTGACGCTGGTACTGGTCGGGCTGTGCTTTTTCGGAAGCATGCTCATCACCAACGATGTTTCCCTGCTGACCTTCGTTCCCTTTACGTTCGTGGTCCTGAGCCGTCTGGGAGCGGATGTCCGCCGCTCCCTTCTGATCCCGGTGGTCTGTATGCAGACCATTGCGGCAAACCTTGGCAGTATGCTGACCCCCATCGGCAACCCACAGAACCTCTATCTTTACGGAAAAAGCGGCATGAGCATCGGGGGATTTGTGCTTCTTATGCTGCCCTACACACTGGTCTCTCTGTTCCTGCTGCTGGCTTGGGCAGCGCTGGTCTGCCGGAAAACCTCTGCCGACCTCTCCGTGGATGAGCTTGTTTCTTCTGCATCTCAGGGGGATCAGAAGATTATCCTGCTGTATCTGGTTCTGTTTGCCGTCTGCCTGCTGTCCGTGATCCGGGTGTTGCCCTATGGCATTGCCTTTGCCGCTGTGCTCGTCTGCGCCCTTTTTGCAGACCCGCACACCTTACGGGCAGTGGACTATTCCCTGCTTTTGACCTTTGTGGCTTTTTTCATCTTCATTGGCAATCTGGGGCGCATTCCGGCCTTTTCCGGCTGGCTGCAGGAGTTTCTGACCGGCCGGGAAGTTCTGGTGGCGGTTCTTGCTTCGCAGGTCACCAGTAATGTTCCCGCCGCCCTGCTGCTGTCCGGGTTCACGGCAGAGACACAAGCCCTTATTATCGGTACCAATCTGGGAGGTCTTGGCACTCTGATCGCATCCATGGCCAGTCTTATTTCCTACCGGCAGATCACACGGGAGCTGCCACAGGGGAAGAAGCAGTATTTTGGGCTGTTCACCCTATCCAACCTGATCTTCCTTGCGATTCTGCTGGGCGTGTGGTTTTTGCTCCGCTGAGCGTGGCAGATGACTTATGGTTTTTCTATAAAGCTAAAAAAGGGAGTTCCGTCACGGACGAAGGTCCGGGCAGAACTCCCTTTGCGTTTATCTTATGATGCCTTACTCGCCTTCCGGCTCCTTGCAGACATCCACCCAGCCCTCGGCTCCGGCGGCTGCTTCCAGCTCCTGCAAGGTCAGCTTGACGGCGGTGTGGCCGTTGCCCGCCGCCGGGTAGACGGTGTCGAACTTGCGCAGGCTCTCGTCCAGATAGACCGCCACGCCCTCGTTCACTCCAAAGGGGCACACGCCACCGGGGGCATGCCCCACATAGGCCTCCACCTCATCGTAGGGGATCATTTTGGCCTTGATGTGGAACAGGCTCTTGTACTTGTGGTTATCCAGCTTTGCCGTACCCTCGGTGACGATGAGCACCGGCTTTTCGCCCTGCAGAACCGACAGCGTTTTGGCGATGCTGGCAGGCTCCACGCCCAATGCGTGGGCCGCCTCTGCCACGGTTGCCGAGGACTCGCTCAGCACAATGACATGGTCTCCCAGACCTTTTTCTTCCAGGTCTGCTTTTGCTTTTTCAAAGGACATTTTCCCACTTCTCCGCTCTTATTCGGTAATGGCCCAGACTCGTGCGGGCAGACCGGTTGCACCTTCAATGCGGGGATAAGAAACGATGACCACCGCACCGGCAGGCTGAACTTTATCCAGATTTGCAAGCACCTCCACCTGCAGCTTGTCGTTGTCCAGAACATAGCGCTCGCAGGCAAGGTCACCCTTTTCCTCCGCCACCGCAGAGGAATCGGTATCCAGCGTTTCGTGGCCGTTGGCGGCGGCGTTGCGCACCTTGTAGATATACTCCAATGCTTCCAGCGACCAGCCGGGGGCATTTTCTTTGCCCTCTGCGTCGATGCCGGACAGCGCATCCATATCCGGCCACTTCTTATACCAGTCGCTTCGCAGAGCCACCAGTGCACCATCCGGGATAGGACCGTACTTTGCTTCATAGGCCTTGATGTCCTCCACCGTCACAGCGTAGCGAGGGTCTTTCTTGGCCTGCTGGGAAATATCGATGACCACCAGCGGGAAGATCAGGTCGTTCACATCATACTTTTCGGACAATGCTTTGCCCTTGATGAAGTGCCCCGGGAAGTCGATATGGGTACCGAACTGTCCGGGGAATTTGAAGGTCTGGATCAGGCATTCCAGTTCCGGCTTGCCCCAGTCCCACACGGTCTTTGCCAGCTCCACAGAGCCTTCCGGGATGCCGGACCAGTAGGGGCTTTCGTTGTTCAGCGAGTGAGAAAGTTCCACCCAGCGATATTTTTTAGCATCTTTCAGTGCGTTCCACAGTTTATAATCAGCCATTGTCGGTTCTCCTTTTATTGTGACGATGTATGTTCGGGCACTTCTCCCAGACAACGGCATCTTCCTGTTTTTTTCTCAGTCTGTCTGCCGGGAATTTGTCTGGGAGCAGCGCATTCGCCCGGGCAGTCTGTGCCGGGCATCTGCTGTATGTTTCATCTGTCTGTGCTCCCTTCCTTGTGTTGGGGATAGTATAAACCCATTTTCGCACCATGTCAATAGGTTTATTCTTTCAAAGACTTCCCGGGCAAACGACAGGTCAGCAAACCGTTCGCCCTTGCAATAACGTTTCGTCATCCCCTTTCCCTTTTATCGCAGCTCTTCCAGCAGGGCGGTGCAGCCCTCCAGCACATCCTGCCATGTGGCTTCAAAATCCCCGGTGTACCACGGGTCTGCCACATCGCCGGGGCGACTGGTGTG
>OMBE01000162.1_pt1 | contig 9729 bp, 8 predicted proteins | sample 1644781 | NCBI WGS metagenome assembly OMBE01 (sample SAMEA103958155, study PRJEB25191) | human gut metagenome | biome: human-associated habitat [ENVO:00009003]; feature: intestine environment [ENVO:2100002]; material: feces | place: Germany | collected 2013/2015
CTGATACATAGGTTATCCCTCCATTTTCGGCGGCTGTCCGAGCCGCGTAGAATAAAACGCCGTCAGCTTCGGCGTTGGCATTGTGCGCAAGAGGTTTTTCCAGTAATAATTATCAGCGTCCGGGAAGCGTTCGGCGGTAAAATCCGCCGCCGCGTCGCCCTTGCCGCTGATATAGAATCGGTACAGCTTGTCAAGCAGCTTTTGCCGGTATGCGCCCTCCGGCGTGTCTGGTCTGAAATGTTCCCAGCCGTCCTCGCTGGTCACGGCGCAGATACCGCGCCCGTCCGGGGCGTGAAGGAATCCGCCGTTTTCCGTTACCTTTGTGCCGTGGCGAAGGTTGAAATAGCCGCCGATTCCGCTGCCCTTATACCGTTTGTAAGTGATGTAGTCCATACGTACCTCCCGGAAACAGTTGATTGTACTGCCGCAATACCTTTTGTACGGCAAAGTAGGAGTGAAATCTTCTCATGTGACCGAGCCATGATGTGACGGAAGCTGCTACGTCCGCCGCTGCCATCCTGCCCCGGTCTACCCATCTTCGGAAAATCTTCAATTTCTGCATCATGTGCCGAACGCCCTGATACGTCGCTTTGCGGACGATCTTGCCGGTTCTTCCGTATCGAAAACGGACTTTTACAAAAGAGAATCCGCGCGTCAATTTGATGATCTGCGTTTTCTTTTCGTTCAGGCGGATACCATGCGCGGCGCAGAGCCGCCGCAAATGATGCAGGCAGTTTTCGAGCCGCTTCTTTGAACGGTCGATAATGCAACCGTCATCCATGTATCGGACGTACTGTTTCATGCGCAGAACGTCTTTTATGAAATGGTCGATCTTGTTCGGCAAGGCAAGCGCGGCAATCTGTGAAACCTGACTGCCAAGCCCTAACTCCACGTCCCCGAAGTTGGAAATAAAATATTCCGACAAGCGGACGAGGTTTCCGTCGATTCCGCTGCGCCGGAATTGTTCAAATATCGGTTCGTGATGCGCTGTGTCAAAATACTTTGAGAAATCGAAAATCAGGGCATAGCCCTCGTTTCCGTACCGGCGGTAATGATCTGCAAGAAACCGCGTCACGCGGGATACGGCGAAGTCATAGCCTTTTCCGGGCAGGCTTGCGCCATTGTCGTAGATAAACGACTTTGATAATGCAGGGACGAGGCAGTAATCGCATAAGCAGCGCTGTACGACACGTTCGGAAATGTGAACGCTTCGGATGTGGCGCGGCTTGCCCCGTTCTACAAGATCAAATTCGTAAAATCCACGCGACCGATATTTTCCGGTCAGTAATTCTTCCTGCGTCTTTGCGATGTGGGCGAGGGCAGACGATTTATAACGCTGTGTGCTTGCTTTCCACCCAACGCCCTTGATAGACGCGCGGTATGATGCGTAAAGATGGTCAAAAGAAAACACCGCGCCGAAATCCCCGAATTCTTTCAACGCTTTTGCTTTCTTCTCTATGCGCGCGGCTTTGCGCCGCTGATACCGCGCTTCGTGCCTTTCTGTGCTGTTCATGGGAAAATGATACCTCGTACATTTCTTTCTTGTCGCGCTGTCTAAAATGCGTAACGGCGTAGCCATGAAAACGCGGGGAACGCGCGCCCCGCGTCCATGCAAGTAGCGTCCGGCTTTCCGTATCGTGGTATATGTTTGTCCGGCGGCGGATGCCGTCAGAGGGGTTATATTCCCCTTTTGTATAGGGACTGCTTTTGCCTGTCTGCTAATCGGTCTGCCCTATGTCCATACAAAATCCGGGGGCAAAGCCATTCGAGTAGTTCGCGTTGTTGTTGTTGACCGTGCCGTCAGTATTCACATTCACGAAATTCGTGGAATTGCTGGCATTCGGGGAACGGAGCCACCAATTAACGGCGGTACGGAATATAACCCAAATCATGCAGGGCGGCGCGCTATCGCGCTTTGTCGCTCCGCTTGATCTTTGATATTTGTGCGAGTTCGTCGGTTATCAGCTTGACCCATTCTTTCAGGACGTTCGACGGCAATTTTTCATGGTTGACATTCATATACGCAAGGTCAAGCACGTCCAGCATGGAATTGTAATAGCCTTGCGCCCGTTCGTACAATTCCTTGCGGTTTTGCTTGTCTGCGTCGTTGTGAATGTAAATCAGATTTGCCGTCTTGATAAGCCGGTACGCCTCGCGCGCCGCATTGTAAAGCGGCAGCGAGAAATAGAACGTGTAGCTTTTCGGTAAGATTCTGACGCGGTTGTACGTGAAAACGTAGATTTCGCGGGCGAGGTTGATATACTCCGCCGGGCTTTCTCCGCGTCGTGACTTCGGTACTGACATTTCGTGACCTCCTGCCGCCTGTGCGCCCATTGAGGGCGCAAGGCTTGAATTCCGAATTATACACAAAAGCCGGGGGCAAAGCCAAGCGAGTAGTACGCGTTGTAGTAGTCGACCGTGCCGCCAGTATGCACACTCACGAAACGCGCGGAATAGCTGGCAAGCGGGGAACGGAGCCACCAATAAACGGCGGTGCTTGTCGCGCTGTGATTGTATTTGACCTTGCTGTTTCCGGCGCTGTAATACGAATACTGCGCCTGTTTGCTGGCTTCGTTGCTGTTTGCGTAAGTGGTAGACCCGAATACTTCGTATTCCGATAACAGGAAAAAGTAATCTGTGGTCGCCGTCACCGCGCTTGCGGCGCTGCTGTTGCCTGTGTTGTTTGTGTACTTCGTCACGGATTTCAGCACCGCGCGGAGCGCTGCCGGGATGACCGCAATGATCGTGCCGGAATAGCTTGACAGGCTTGTACCGCAAATTGCCGTTCGCATATTTGATGATTCCCAACCGCCGGAGTTTGAGTTGCCGGTATTCATGCGGAATCCGCCGCCGGTATTGTTGTTATGGCTGTCGCATAGCGCAACGTCTGTGCCGCCGGACAGCGCCGTTTTGCCTAACTGGAAATGAATGCGGTTTGTTCCTTCGACGCCGGAATTGTGATTGAATCCGATTATGAACACATACGTCGTGACGTTGGATAACGTCAGCGCCCCAACCGTGCCGCTCAGTGTGATCGCTTTGCGGTCGCCAATGCTCCAATATGACGCGCCCCGCCCTGCATCAGATACGGACTTGATGACGCTCCATTCGTTATTGTTCAGCGTAGACGAAGCAAAAGAGAGGGTCAGCGCGTACGTGGTCGTGCTGGATACGACGTTGACCGTGCCGCTGACGCTCTGCCCGCTCTTTGTGGCGACGATTGTATATGTGCCGGTTTCCGTTACGGTAAATACCGCCGTCCCCGTGCTGGTCTTTGTCTGGACTGTCGTGCCGTCCTTTTTCAACGCGACGGATGCGCCGGAATCGACCGTTACCGTGATCGTCGCGCTAAAGAACGTCAGGGACACGGCGTAGCTGTCTTTTACGGACACGCTCTGCGTGTTGGAAGTCTGCCCGTTCAGCGTTGCCGACACGCTCCACGTACCCGCCTCCGGCAGTTTCAGAACACAAGAGCCGCCCGCCGCCGTGCCTGTGACGGTCTTGCCGCTTTTCGTCGCGGTTACTGCCGCACCGGATGTAACAGAAACGACGAGGGATAATTCCACCCCCGCCGCCGATAATGCGTTTGTTTTTCCGATCATGTTTTACACCGCCTTAATGCACAAAATAGATTGCAGCGTGATCGCCGCCGCCGGTTTCGACGCGGCGTAGATTTTGACCGTTCCGCTGCCGGACAGCGCTACGGGCGCGTAGATGCCGGATGCGGCTTCCGCTGCCCCGAACGTGACCTCCGGCACGTGGCTTGCGGTCACGCCCGTCAGCGTCAGTGTCGCCGCGTACGGGTACGCTGCATACGTGCTGTCGCTTCTCCACGCGGACGCTGCAACGCTGACATTCTGGAAAATAAGCGCCTGCGCAAATCCGCTGTGTGAATGGCTGGCAGCGGCGAAATCTCCCGGCTTTTTGCCGCTGTCCTTCTGCTTGCCGGTCGCGCCGTCGAACGCGACGAGGTTGCCATCCGTCGGGGATGTGACCTTTTCCGTTTTTCCGTTGTTCAGGGCTGTAATGTTGTCCTGCATTGCTTTCTGATCTGCCGCCGTGAAATATCTGCCGATAACGTCGCCCGCAGTCCACGCCCGCGCGGTCGTGCCGTCCTGCCCGCGTACAACGGTCAGCACGTTCCCGCTCTTTTCGGTCATCAGCACAGTTTCCGCCGTAGACCCGTCCGCGCCGATTGTCAGCAAGTTCGGCGCATCCGGCAGCATTGTCCCGTCAACGACGTTTACGGTCGTTCCCGCTGCCGTCAGCGCGCCGGACAGGGACGTTTCCGGCGTGTTCGCCTGTGGCGGGTACATTTTTGCAAGTTCTGCCATTGCGTAACCTCCCGTTTTAGTAATCGCCGCCGCCGCGCGAATTGCAGAACGTCTGCATGAATACCGCGCCGACAATGCGGCTCATGGAATTCGGTAAAATCTGAATCGTATGCCATGCGTTGCGCTGAATCTTGCCGCTGCCGTCCGTTTTCAGGTACTCGACAATATCCAGATTGTCATACGATGCCGGGGCAGGGATTTCCACGCCGTCAACCTTGATCGTTGCCGAAGATGCCCGCGCGCCCTCATAGATGCCGAATTCGATTTTGTGTGTATGATCTTGAACCGTGTGCGTGTGCGCCTTTACCGTGTGCGTATGGGCGCTGACTCTATGCGTATGCGCGCTGACGCTATGCGTGTGCGAACCGACGGTATGCGTATGCCCCGGATGCGTATGCGCGCCGGACGGCACGAAATTCACGCCGCCGATGATATTGTTGTTGTAGTCTATCAGCGCAAGGCGGTCGCCGCGCGCAAGACCGTGATTGTGATTTTCGCCGCCGCTGCCGCCATTATCCGAAGAATTGATTGTGTTGCTGCTTCGCAGGCTTGTTGACGATGACGTTGTTCCGCCGCCGGACGAGGTTGTAGACCCGCCGCCGCTGGATGTGGTCGAACCGCCGCCGGATGACGTTGTTTGTCCGCCGCCGCTGGAGGTTGTCTGCCCGCCACCGCCGCCGATTGCTTTTTCATACGCGCGGAATGCTTCAAACTGGATGTTTAACAGCATTTTGTTGATACGCACGACGGAATCAGAAATATACAGTTTCAGCGTCGCCGGATGCGTTGCGTCGGCGTTGTCCGTGAAATTGTAAATCTGCTGATTCGTCGCGCCCTGCGCATACGTTTCGTTGATGAGGGCGCGGTTTTGCAGTTCCGAAATGCTGCCCGCAATGTCCTTTGACTTGTTGGCTATGGTCACGGTCACGCTTCCGGGGTCGCCCTGCGCGTCGCTTTTCTCCACGCTGACAATGCGCGTGCGGAGGTTGATGCCGTCGGCTTCATCCACGACGCGGACGATCTCGCCGGGGCGGAATTTTGAAAACGTGTCGCCGGTCAGCCTGTGAAGGTCGATTGCGCCAATCTCATAGCTGACATATGGGTTTTTCAGTTCTGCAAGCATCTGTTCCGCGTAGCCCTTGAGGTTTTCCGCGACTTCATACCGGCTGTCTACAAGGATGGTTGAACATAGCCCGTACTGCTGAATGCTCATTGCATCCTCGACATACGGCTTGCCGCCGTTCACGCCCGCAATGGTCAACTGATTCACGCCCTCGCCGTAACCGAGGGCATAAATGCGGTTTGCGATGCCGGATGCGTCCACGGTCTTTTTCATCGAGGTCATGTTCTTCGCGTATCGGACTTCGCTTTTCATCGTGTCCGACGGCGCTACAAGCGAAATCGTCCACGGGTAAACAGTTGTGTCCCATGTCCACATATATTCGCTGTCAAAGCATTCCGGCACGGCGAACAGCGCCGCAAGCAGCGTTGAATTTTCCCAGTTGTACTCGAAATACCGCTTGAAATCGCAATCGCCCAAAACCCAGTTGCGCGTTGTCTGCCGCGCAAGCACGTAGTTCAGCACGTCGGCGGTCTTGATGCCGCCCCCGCCGTATTGATGGTACTGAAACAGCACGTCGGACAGGAGCGTAGCAAAGACGTGTTCGCAGTCATAGAACCGCGTCGCGCCGTTGCTGCGCTCCAAATCTTCCCCGATGATGCGAAACAGGTCAATTCTTTCGTCGCCGTCAAAGATTTCAACGAAATTCAACGGCTGGCAATAGGCGTTCTTGTCATCGTCCGCCGGAAGCGTAAACGTCGCCGTCCATAACGAATTGATTTCCAGCGAATAGCCGACGGAAACGGCGTTGTCAAGGAACGCAAGGCGCTTCATATTGCGGTCAAAAATCTGTGGGACTTTCATTATAGCCACCTGTCTTTCCACAAAACTTTAATGTCCGCCGTCGTGCCGCCCTCTACGATAATGTCGTTTTCGCCCGGTTTCAGCTTGAAAAATTCGCTGTCATCGCTCAGAAGGTCAATGACATTCGCACCGTTCAGCGTGATCGTCATGTGTCCTGTGTCAATAATCAGTTCGTCACCGGCTGTCATGGTCAGACCGGGGAATTGCATCGTAATCGAACCGTACGTTGAAACGCCTGTTGCGGTCGCCGTCGCTACGGCTTCCGCCATCGCGTCAAAGAACAGTATGCGGATGTAATCACCCACGCTGGATGATTCTGCTTCTGCAATGGCAGACGGCAGCACGACGCGGATAATCACGCCGCGCGCTTCTGCAACCGCTTCGACCGCTCCGTTCAAATGCCGGATGATCTTGACCGCCGCTGACGCATCCGTTTCCGCGTTCGCCGTCGCAAGCCATTCAAAGACGATGGACGATGAACGGTTAAACGATGTTCTGTTGTATGCAGAGCGGTTAAACATGGTCTTGCCCCCTTATGACAGCGTACAGACGATTGCCCCCGTCGAAACCGTGATTGCGTCGCCGCTCAACACATTCTTGCTGCGCGAAAACGAGCCGTACCAAAGCAGATTTCCGCTTGACTGTGCATCGTAGATGCCCCAATACGCGACCGTGCCGAGGTCTGCGGTCATCGTGCCGAAATCGACGGCAGCGCTGTTTGTGACCTGTTCTTTGCCGGACACAAGCGACGGCGTACCGAACGTGATGATCTTGCGGGCGTATCCGCCGCCGCTGACTTCCGTGCCGTTTCCGCTTGCCGTCGGGTCAGTCAGAAACAATGCAAGGTAGTACGTGCCGCTGCGCAAGGATGTGTTCAGTAGACTTGTCGCGTGGACGTTTGATAATGCGCTCATGTTGAAATACCTCCGTTCTTTAATTCACCTTTAACCGCGTAACGGTCAAATTCGTAATTGTGCCGCGCGCTGTAATGTAAATCAGCCCGTCGGTTTCCTGCGTGCCTTTTACGTTAATCGTGACCGTATCCGGCAGGGAAACGGACTGCACGGCTTTCTGGTTGTAGCCGATGGATTCCGCGAACGGCTCACACAAAAACGTAACGCTGCAATGCCCGGTAACGGCAATCTGTTCAATGCCGATGCCGTCAATGACCTTTGCGCTGTACGCCTTTTCTGGTTCGTCATCGAAAATAAGCAGACCGTCGCCGGAGAGCCATTCCGCGACGGCACGCGCCGTCTGCCGAACGCCCGCGTATGCGTTGCCCGCTCCAACAAAAGCGACTGTGCATGAAATCTGCCGGTTGTCGTAGCCGTCTGCAATGTCATACGTGCCGGACTTGCCCGGAATCTTGTATTGCGTGATTCGTTTTGCCGGAAGCAGCGTCCTGTCATCGGACTTGAATACTACGCCCATGTCCCGGCTGTGGACGTTGTTGAATGTAAATCCAATCATTACGTAACGACCCCCTTGCTGCGCGTTTTCGTTTTCTGCATATTGTAGAGTTCCTTTGCAACCTTCTTCACGTCGGCTTCTTCCCGCACTTGCAGCGCCGCAATGTGAAAATGATTTGTAACGGTCGTTTCGCCGCCTGCGGTCGCGCCCGCTCCCATGCGTCCAGCGTTCAGGGATGACGGAATAGATGCGGCGACCTCCTGAATGGTCGCCCGCGCGGTAAAGCCCGTTTCAATGTCCCCGATGCCATCCGCGAGGGAAGCGTTGACCTTTGCCATTTCGGACTCGACTTCCGCAATCATGCCCGCCGCCATATCGTCAACGGCTGCAACGGCTTTTTCGCCGTCTTTGTCGATTGCGCCCGCAAGACCCTCGACAAGCATAGACCCCACCCATGCCATCTGTTTTGACGGGGATGCGATTCCGAAGAAATCCTTGATTCCGTCCCAAATGCCGGAAATCCAACTACTAACCTGATCCCAAAGCCAACCGGCAAGGGACTGAATGCCGTTCCACAAGCCGCGCACAAGGTTTGCGCCGACTTCCGTGACCTGTGAAATGCCCTCGGACAGCGCATTGACAATGCCGGTAATGATTTCCGGCATTGCCCGCACGATTTCCGCGATGATCTGCGGAAGATTCGTAATCAGGGACGTGAGCAGCTTCACGCCGGTTTCTACGATAAGCGGTATATTGTCTGTCAAAGCCTTTACGATTGCAGAAATGATTTCCGGAAGCGCTTCGACAATGGTCACAATGATTTCCGGCAGATTGTCAATCAGCGCCGTAAGCAGCTTGAAACCCGCGTCAATGATCTCCGGCAAATGCGTCAAAAGCGTTTGAATGACGCTTGTGATGATCTGCGGCAATACCGCAATGATCGTCTGAATGATCGTCGGAAGGTTTGTGACGAGGGCGGTCAGGAGCGTCACGCCCGTTTCGATGATCTGCGGGACGGCTTCAAGCAACGCCGAAATCAGGCTTTCAATCAGTTCCGGCAGCGCCTCCAGCAATACGGGAATCGCTTCAATGATGCCCTCCGCAAGCCCTGTGACAAGCTGCAACGCCGCTTCAATGAGCAGCGGAATGTTGTCAATCAGTGATTGCACAAGCTGTGTGACGGCTTCCACCGCCGCCGGAATCAGCGTCGGCAGCGCCGCCCCGATACCCTCAACAAGCGCGGTCAATAATTGCGCCGCCGCTTCGACTACAAGCGGCAGCGCCTCCACGATGCCCGTAATCAGCGTCGTAATCAGTTCCGCCGCCGTGCTGCTCAATTCCGGCAGCATATCTATGATGCCGTTTAGCAGGGCTTCAAACAGATTCACACCGAGTTCCAGAAATTCAGGAATTAGCGGGCTGATCGCATCCAGAATCCCCTCCATTGCATTTGGAATCGTCTTTGCAAGATTCTGAATGACGGGAGAAATATTCTTTACGACGGATTTGAACGAATTTACGACGTTATCGCACAGTTGGTCAATATTTGCATCCGCGTCGCCCATGCCGGTAATGAGGTTTTGAAACGACGTTTTCAGCATTCCAATAGAGCCGGAAATCGTTTCTTCCGCTTCTTTCGCCGTCGTTCCCGTAATGCCCATTTCCGTCTGGATGACGTGAATAGCATCTATAATGTCGGCGTAGCTGGAAATATCGTACTTGATGCCAGAAATCTTTTCCGCGTCATCAAGCAACCGTTGCATTTCCTCTTTTGTGCCGCCGTAGCCCAGCTTCAAGTTATCAAGCATTGTGAACGTCTGCTTTGAAAATCCTTTGTAGGCGTTCATAATGCTGTCCATGTCAGACCCCATTTTGTTTGCGTTGTCTGACATATCCGTAATCGCTTTATCCGCGTAGTCTGCGGCTTTTTCCGTGTCCCCGCCGAGGCTGGATAACAAACTTGCGGAAAAGCTGGTCACGGTTTCCATGTATTCATTTGCGGACAGACCCGCCGTTTTGTAGGCGTTGTTAGCTGGGCGTTGAAGTTGTGACCGCCGCCGC
>OMBE01000172.1_pt1 | contig 9313 bp, 6 predicted proteins | sample 1644781 | NCBI WGS metagenome assembly OMBE01 (sample SAMEA103958155, study PRJEB25191) | human gut metagenome | biome: human-associated habitat [ENVO:00009003]; feature: intestine environment [ENVO:2100002]; material: feces | place: Germany | collected 2013/2015
TTCGATTGCAAAAATAATTTTATGAAAAAAGACTCCCGAAAAAATCGGGAGTCTCAGAATTCTGAAAATCAGATTTATTAGAACTTGCCAGCCTTAGCAGCTTCTTCGATGGATACTGCAACAGCTACGGTAGCACCTACCATAGGGTTGTTACCCATACCGATCAGACCCATCATCTCAACATGTGCAGGTACAGAGGAAGAACCAGCGAACTGCGCATCAGAGTGCATACGGCCCAGAGTATCGGTGAAACCATAAGAAGCGGGACCTGCAGCCATGTTATCGGGATGCAGAGTACGTCCGGTACCGCCGCCGGATGCAACGGAGAAGTACTTCTTGCCTGCTTCCAGTCTCTCCTTCTTGTAAGTACCGGCTACGGGATGCTGGAATCTGGTAGGATTGGTAGAGTTACCGGTGATGGATACGTCTACGTTCTCCTTCCACATGATAGCTACACCTTCGGGAACACTGTTAGCGCCGTAGCAGTTAACCTTAGCACGAAGTCCCTCAGAGTAAGCAATTCTCTCTACCTCGGTAACGGTATTGGTGTAAGGATCATAAGAGGTCTCTACGAAAGTAAATCCGTTGATACGGGAAATGATCTGTGCTGCGTCTTTTCCAAGACCGTTTAAGATAACACGAAGAGGTTTCTGACGAACCTTGTTTGCCTTCTCAGCGATACCGATTGCACCCTCAGCAGCTGCAAATGACTCATGTCCAGCTAAGAAACAGAAGCACTCTGTCTCCTCCTCAAGGAGCATCTTACCAAGGTTACCATGTCCTAAACCTACTTTACGATGATCTGCAACAGATCCAGGAATACAGAATGCCTGAAGTCCTTCACCGATTGCTGCGGCAGCATCAGCAGCTCTCTTGCATCCCTTCTTGATTGCGATTGCAGCACCTACAGTGTAAGCCCAGCAAGCGTTCTCGAAACAGATAGGCTGGATTTTCTTTACCTGATCATATACATCAAGTCCAGCATCTTTTGTAATTTTTTCAGCTTCTTCGATAGAGCTGATACCATAGCTGTTTAAAACAGCGTTAATCTGGTCAATTCTTCTTTCATATCCTTCAAATAATGCCATTTTCGTTCGTCTCCTTTCCTACTCTTCTCTTGGGTCGATGATCTTAACAGCATCTGCTACACGACCATACTGTCCTTTTGCTTTTTCCCATGCTGTGTTAGGGTCATCACCTTTTTTGATGAAGTCAGTCATTTTTCCAAGAGAAACGAACTGATATCCGATAACTTCATTGTTCTCGTCAAGGGCGATACCTGTTACATAACCTTCAGCCATCTCAAGGTAACGAACACCCTTCTCTTTTGTTGCATACATAGTACCAACCTGAGAACGAAGTCCCTTTCCTAAATCTTCCAGACCAGCACCTACAGCAAGTCCGTCATCAGAGAATGCAGACTGTGTACGTCCATATACGATCTGTAAGAAAAGCTCTCTCATAGCTGTGTTGATCTCGGCATTCCTGCTGACCGCTCTTCCGATCTTACAAGTCTCCGGGTATGGGGCCAGACTGCCCGCTGCCGGTCTGGGCTGTGCGGGAGCGGCTTCCTGCTTCGGGGCCGGGGCCGTTGTCTGCAGCGCAGGAGACGATTCCTCGCGGGGCGGCGGCACGGGCTGTGCCGGTGCGGAGGGTTCCTCCCAGGGCAGCGCTTCCCCGCCCTGCACGGGCGGTTCTTCCGGCAACGGCGGCAACTCTTCGGCCTGCACGGGCACCTGCACAGATGCAGGTTCCTGTGTCGGTTCCGGTGCGGACTGCACCGGCTCTGCCGCAGGCTGCAGCGGTTCCGGCAGCGGGGCAGGTTCCACGACCGGCTGCTGTACGGGAGCCTGCTGTACCGGTGCGCTCACAAAGGGCTGCACCGCCGGAGCCGAAGCAAACGGCTGCACGGCAGCGGGCTGTGCGGCACGGACGACCGGTGCTGCCTGCACTGGTACGGTCTGCCGCTGCTGCGGCGGTTCCGACAGGCTGAACAGCGCCAACTCCAGCTCGATGCGCTGGTCACTGCCGCGGGTCATGTGTTCCAGCGCCGCGCCCAGGGTGCGGATGGCCCGGATGGCCTCCCGCTGGCCCAGCTGCGGGCCTTTTTCCAGATACTGCGCCTCCTCTTCCGGTGACACGCCGGAGAGCAGTGCCTGCCCGCCGGGCAAAGCCGCCAGCATCAGGGCGCGGTAGTGGGCGATGAGTTCTTCGGTCAGGCGTTTAACGTCCACCGACTGCTGCCGCAGCTGGGCCAGCTGGGCCAGTGCGGCGGCTCCGTCCTGCGCTTCCAGCGCGTCGGAGATGCGAAACAAATAGCTGCGGTCGGTCACACCGGCCATGCGGCGCACCACGTCCGCGTCGATCTTTGCCGTGACGCCTGCGCAGGTATCCAGAATGGACAACGCATCGCGCAGGGCACCGTCGGCCAGGCGGGCGATCAGCTCCGCGCCGTCCGAGGTCAGTTCCAAGTGCTCTTCCCCGGCGATATACTCCACCCGCTGTGCGATGTCCTCCGGCCCGATGCGGGTAAAATCATACCGCTGGCAGCGGGACAGGATGGTGGCCGGCACCTTCTGGATCTCGGTGGTGGCCAGAATAAAAATGACATGGGCCGGCGGTTCTTCCAGCGTCTTGAGCAGAGCATTGAAGGCCGCCGTGGACAGCATGTGCACCTCGTCGATGATGTATACCTTATACTGGCAGGCGCTGGGGGTGTAGGCAGTCTCATCCCGCAGGTCACGGATATCGTCCACGCCGTTGTTGGATGCGGCGTCCATCTCCACCACATCCAGAATGCTGCCGTTGTCGATGCCCTTGCAGATCTCGCATTCGCCGCAGGGGTCGCCGTTCTGCGGGTGCAGGCAGTTGACCGCCTTGGCAAAGATCTTGGCACAGGTGGTCTTGCCGGTGCCGCGCACGCCGGTGAACAGGTAGGCGTGGCCTACGCGGCCCGACGCTACCTGATTGCGCAGCGCCGTGACGATGCCGCGCTGTGCGACGACATCCTCAAACCGCTGGGGTCTCCATTTGCGGTAAAGCGCACGATACATGGCGATCTCTCCCCTTTCCCAGCCTTTGCGACAAAAATAAAAGGACAGCGCACGACGGGGTTTTGTCCCCGCCTTGCGTAACTCGGCATACGGATGCAGGCTTACTGAAACGCACGAACGCACTGCTTAAGGCTGCTTGGTTCCCCACCTGACCTGGTTCACAGCGAGCCCATCGTACAGGACCCGCATCCGTATGCCGAACCACGCAGCAGGCGCTGTCCGACACATCCTTGTGGATGCTAAGATATTGTACCATAAACCCCGCCGGATTGCAAGAGGGGGCAAAACAAAAAGGAGAAGCCCGAAGGCTTCTCCTCGTTTGTGCTAAAATTGTTTAAGACTGGCAAGCGGTGATCAGGCTCATCTTGTAGACTTCGTCTGCGTTGCAGCCGCGGGACAGGTCGTTGATGGGTGCGTTCAGACCCTGCAGGATGGGGCCGTAGGCAGCGTAGCCGCCCAGACGCTGTGCGATCTTATAGCCGATGTTGCCGGCCTCGATGCAGGGGAAGATGAAGGTGTTGGCCTGGCCAGCGACCTTGCTGCCCTTGCACTTGACCTGTGCAACTTCGGGAGCAACGGCAGCGTCAAACTGCAGCTCGCCGTCCACAGCCAGCTCGGGGTCCATCTCCTGAGCCTTGATGGTAGCGTCGTGGCTCAGAGCGACGGTGCCGCCCTTGCCGGAGCCCTTGGTGGAGAAGCTCAGCACGGCGACCTTCGGGTCGATGCCGAACAGCTTTGCGGTCTTGGCGGTCTCAACGGCCACCTCAGCCAGCTTGGAAGCAGCGGACACCTTGACTTCGCCGGTGGCCTTGTCGATGGTGTCGGTGTAGTCGATGTTGACGGCGCAGTCGCCCATGGCAATGCGCTTCAGGCCCTCTTCGCCGCAGTCGCGGTCCAGGATGAAGCAGGAGCTCACCAGATGTGCGCCCTTCTTGGTCTTGACCAGCTGCAGAGCGGGACGGATGGTGTCAGCGGTGGAGTAGGTAGCGCCACCCAGCAGGCAGTCAGCCTTGCCCATCTTGACCAGCATGGTGCCGAAGTAGTTGGACTTCTTCAGCAGAGCGGTGCACTCCTCAGCGGTCTGCTTGCCCTTGCGCAGCTCCACCATGGTGTTGACCATCTCGTCAAAACCGGCGTAGTTCTCGGGGTCAATGATCTCAGCAGCGGAAATATCAAAGTTACCGGCGGCGGCAGCAGCCTTGCACTCTGCCTCGTTGCCCACCATAACAACCTTCAGCACGCCTTCGGCCAGCAGCTTGCTTGCGGCCTCCAGAATGCGGGGGTCATTGCCCTCGGTGAACACGATCGTCTTGGGATTTGCCTTCAGCTGTGCTACCAGCGGTGCAAACATATCAGCCATTGTGATTACCTCCGAATTTACTTTCCAATATTCACATCCAGATATCTGTTGGACACAAGGATGCCTTTCTCTTTTATTCTAGCACATACGGCAAAAAGTTCAAGACAAAATTGTGTTTTTGTGCTAATATTTAAGAGAAAACAGATTTCAAATTGTGAATAAAATATCATACTGTTTCAGAAGGAGATCGAACCGCCATGGATTGGGAAACGCTGAAAGCCGACTGCCTTGCCTGCAGCCGCTGTGAGCTGTGCAAGACCCGCACGAATGTGGTGTTCGGGCAGGGCGTGCCGGACGCCGAGGTGCTGTTTGTGGGCGAGGGTCCCGGCCAGAACGAGGACGAGCAGGGTCTGCCCTTTGTGGGGCGCAGCGGCCAGCTGCTGGACAAATACCTGTTTGCCATCGACCTTGACCGCAGCAAAAACTGCTATATCGCCAACATCGTCAAGTGCCGCCCGCCCCAGAACCGCGACCCGCTGCCCGCCGAGAGCGAAGCCTGTATGCCGTGGCTGCGGGAGCAGTTCCGGCTGCTGCATCCCAAGATCGTGGTCTGCCTTGGGCGCATTGCCGCCCAGCGGATGATCCGGCAGGATTTTTCCGTCACCCGGGAGCACGGGCAGATCATAAATAAGGGCGGCATTTTGTTCATGGGCACCTTCCACCCCGCCGCCCTGCTGCGCCAGCCCCAGAACAAGCCCGAAGCCTTTGCGGACTTTACCGTGCTGCGGGACACCATTGCCGCCGTGTGCGAGCATACCTATCATAAATAAGGACAGGAACCAACCGTGCCGCTTTTGCATACTGTAAAGCAAAAGCGAGGTGTTTTTGTATGGAAAGTTCCGTGCATCCTTCTGTGGATTTCTTTCTGGGCGCTACAACGCCCGCCGGGTTCAAGGGCTACTTTGCGCCGCTGCGCCGGGAGCCCGGGATGCAGCTGGTGCTGCTCAAAAGCGGGCCGGGCTGCGGCAAATCTACCCTGATGAAGCGGCTGGCGCGCGCCGCACAGGATAAAGGCGAACCCATCCAGCGCATCCACTGCGCCAGCGACCCCGACAGTCTGGATGGCGTGGTGTTTTTACGTCAGAAACGTGCCATCATCGACGCCACCGCACCCCATGTGGTGGAGCCGGAAGCCCCCGGCGCAGACGAGCGGGTGTTGAGTTTGTACCACACCATCGACGCCGATGCCCTGCGCCCCCACAAGGACGAGGTGACCGCCCTGTTTGCCCGCAACCAGCTGCTGCGCAGCCGGGCGGCGCGGTATGTGGCCTCAGCGGGCAGCCTGCTGCTGGACAGCCGCCGCGCCGAGGCGTGCAGCGCAAACTTTGAGAAGGTGCGACGCTACGTCAAGCGGCTGTGCACCCGCCTGTTGCCCCGCACTGAGGAGATGGGTTCTGAAGAGCTGCGGCTGCTCTCGGCCATCACGCCCAAGGGCGAGGTGTTCTATCAGGGCACGGTGCAGGCGCTGGCCGACCGGTGCATCCTCTTCCGGGACGACTACGGGGCAGTCTCCCGCCTGCTGCTGGAGCTCATCCGCGCCGAGGCGCTGGCGCGGGGCTACCACATCATCACCTGCCCCTGCGCCATGCACCCGGAGGACAAGATTGACCACATTATCATCCCCTCCCTGCGACTGGCGTTTCTGACCGACAACCGCTGGCATCCGGTGCGGCTGTCTGCGGCGCAGACCGTGCGGTGCAGCCGTTTTGTGGACAGGGAGAACCTTTCTGCCTGCCGTGCACGGCTGCGCTTCAACGAGCGCGCCGCCGCCGAACTGCTGGAACAGGCCTGTGCCCTGATGGCACAGGCAAAAAGCTGCCACGATGAACTGGAGACCTACTACCGCACCGCCGTAGACTTTGCACAGGTGGATGTCGCAGCAGCACAGTGCATGGAGCTGTTCGGGGTAGGATAACGAAAAAAACGGAGGTGAAACGCCTTGGCAAGCATCCATCTGCCCATCCGGCAGCTGGTGGAGTTTTTGCTTCGCACCGGCAGCATCGACAGCCGCTTTGCCGGCTTTGACCGCGCTAACGAGGGCGCACGCATCCACCGCAAGCTGCAAAAGGTCGCCGGGGAGGGCTATCAGGCCGAGGTATTCCTCAGCGCGGAGTGGGAAGCCTGCGGCATCGCCTTTACGCTGGAGGGCCGGGCAGACGGCATTTTCACCGACGAAAACGGCACTGTGACCATTGACGAGATCAAGACTACCACTGTCCCCTACGAGGAGATCACCGAGGAGCTGAACCCCTGCCACTGGGCGCAGGGCATGGTATACGCCGCCATATTCAGCAGCCAACAGGGACTGGATGCGCTTGCCGTGCGGCTGACCTATTATCAGGTCGATACCGACCAAATTCAACGCTTTACCCGGCAGTTCTCCCGGCAGCAATTGGAACAGTTTTTGCAGCAGCTTTTAACGCAGTACGCCCCGTGGGCGCAGCGGCAGCTGGACTGGGACACCCTGCGCAGCCAGAGCCTTGCCGCGCTGCAATTTCCCTTTGCGGAATACCGCCCCGGGCAGCGGGCGCTGGCGGGCGAGGTGTACCGCGCCTGCCGCGCCGGGAAGAGCGCCGACCGCAAGGGCGGCACCCGCGTCTTTTGTCAGGCGCCCACCGGCATCGGCAAGACCATGAGCGCGCTCTTCCCTGCCCTGAAAGCCATGGGCGAGGGCTGCGGCGCAAAGCTGTTCTACCTGACCGCCCGCAACACCACCCAAGCCGCCGCCGAGGACGCAGTAGCGCGGCTGCGTGCCGCGCAGCCCGGTCTTGCCCTGCGCAGCGTGACCCTGACCGCCAAGGAAAAGGCCTGTCTGCACCCGGACGCCGAAGGTCACCCCGCCTGTCTGCCGGAGGTGTGCCCCTTTGCCAACGGCTACTACGACCGCCGCAAGGATGCGCTGGCGGCTCTGCTGGACGGCAGCGGCAGCTTCAGCCGCGCTGCGCTGGCAGACACCGCCCGGCAGTTCTCGGTGTGTCCCTTTGAGCTGGGGCTGGATTTGAGCGAGTGGTGCGATGTGGTCATCGGAGACTACAACTATCTGTTTGACCCGGTGGTGCACTTGAAGCGCTTTTTCGACGCCGCCGGGGACTGGCTGTTCCTCATTGACGAAGCGCACAACCTGCCGGACAGAGCCCGCGCCATGTACTCGGCACAGTTTGTCAAAAGCAGCCTGACCGAGGCAAAGCGGGCGCTGGGCAAGGGCAAAAGCAGCCTGAAAACCGCACTGACCAAGGCGGATAAAGTCTTTCTGGCGGCGCGCAAGGCCTGCGCACAGGCTGCGCCCCGCACAGGTGCAGAGCCCGCCGGGGAGACGGAGCCCGCACAGGTGAGCCTTTTACCCGCTGAAGCTGCCCCGGATTTTGCCCTGCCGCAGCCGCTGTACGCCCGGGATGGCACCGTGTTTTTGCAGCAGCTGCCCGCCGCCTTGCCCGCTGCCCTGCGGGCGGTGCACACGCCCTTGCAGGACTGGCTGGAACAGAACCCCGAGGACCCCGCCCATGTGCAGCTGCTGGAGTTATACTTTGCCTTGCAGGACATCGCCCGCGCCGCCGACCGGTACGACAGCCATTTTGTTACCCAGCTCACCGCCCGGGGCAGCGAGCTGGAGTTGCATCTGCTCTGCTTAGACCCCGCGCCCTTTGTGGATGCCAGTCTGGCGGCAGGGCGCAGCGCGGCGCTGTTCAGTGCCACCTTGACCCCGCCCGCTTTCTACCGCAACGTACTGGGCTGCGCCAATGCCCGGGCGGTGGCGCTGCCAAGCCCCTTCCCGCCGGAAAATCTGGGGCTGTTCTGCCTGCCGGGCATCTCCACCCGCTACCGCCAGCGGGAAGCCAGTGTGCCCGCCGTAGCCGATGCGCTGGCGGCGCTGGCAAAGGGCAAGACCGGCAACTATCTGGCGTTTTTCCCCAGCTACGCCTATTTGCAGCAGGTGTACGAGGCTTTTGCCGCCCGCTGGCCGGACATCTCCACCCTTGTACAGCAGCGCAGCTTGGACGATGCCGGGCGTGCGGAGTTTCTGGCGCAGTTTGTGCCCCGCCCCGCCAAAACGCTGTTGGGCTTTGCCGTGATGGGCGGCATCTTCGGCGAAGGGGTGGATTTAGTGGGCGACCGGCTCATCGGCTGCGCCATCGTGGGGGTGGGTCTGCCGCAGGTGAACCCCCGGCAAGAGATGCTGCGCCGGTATTACGAGGAGCAGTCCGGCTGCGGCTTCGACTACGCCTACCGCTACCCGGGCATGAACAAGGTGCTACAAGCCGCCGGGCGGGTGGTGCGCACCCCGCAGGACAAAGGCGTGGTGCTGCTTTTGGACGACCGCTTTGCGCAGCCCGACACCGCCCGTCTGTTCCCGCCGCACTGGCAGCACATCCAGTATCTGCCCGGCACTGCCGCGCTGGAAACGGCGCTGAAAGGGTTCTGGGATGTATAAAACTGCAAAAGGAGTTGTTGCATCATGCGCAACAACTCCTTTTGCTATAACCTTAATACTCCACGCCCTTCCGTGCGGCAATGCCCTTCTGGTAGGGGTGGCGGCGGCAGCACATCTCGGTAAGGTAATCTGCGGCATCCAGCATCCACCCGGGGGCTGCGTGGGCGGTCAGGACGCACTCCTGCCCGGCGGGGCGGTGCAGCACCGCCTGCTGCAACAGGGCTTTATCCACCATATCCAGTTCCCATGCGCTGCCTGCTTCGTCCAAAATCAGCAGGTCGGCCTCCTGACAGGCGGCCAGCCACTCGTCGTTGGTCGTGTAGTTAAAGTGCTCGCGCCCCAGCTGCGCGGCCAGCGCGGCGGCGTATGCGGCGCGGGTGCGGCTGTCAAAGCAGACCATGCGCACGCGCGTGATCTCGGGATGGTCGGCGAGGTAGGCCGTGATCTCGCGCACGGCGATCTGCGCCGCCT
>OMBE01000184.1_pt1 | contig 9014 bp, 10 predicted proteins | sample 1644781 | NCBI WGS metagenome assembly OMBE01 (sample SAMEA103958155, study PRJEB25191) | human gut metagenome | biome: human-associated habitat [ENVO:00009003]; feature: intestine environment [ENVO:2100002]; material: feces | place: Germany | collected 2013/2015
CTCGCTGACTGCCGGTTCCGAGCTGGCAGGGGACGGAGACGAAGCAGATTCGGCTTCCTACGAGACGGTGTGGCGCTTTGCCGGAGATGCCGACACGGACCTGGATCAGGACAAGGTGCAGAGCATGCTCTCGGCCCTGAGCAGCTATGTGTCCGGCCAGATCACCCCCGCCGACGGCGCGGACCCGGCGGCCTGCGGCTTTGATGCCCCGTTGGCCGTGGTACAGGTGACCACGGCCGACGGAACAAAGACCCTCACCTATGCCAGCGGCACCGATGGGGATTACCTGATGGTGGAAGGCGATGATTCCATCTATGCAGTGGAGGGCAGCATCGTGCAGGCCGTGACCCAGACGGCCGACGCGCTGACAGCGGCCTGAACGGCGAAAAAATCCATCCTGCGCCCGGCGAAAAAACCGCTGCGGCGCAGGATTTTTTTATGGTCCCTGTAAAGTTTCGGCAAACCTCGACAGAGTGATTGACATTTGCCCCCGGATTGTTTATGATAAACCATGACAGGGCAGAATAACTGCGCAATATTACGGTCGTCATGGATGTTGTGCAGGGCTGGGTCACCCTGATGCGGGAGAAGGATGGGGCACAGGCCCTGTCTTTTTTCGTATCTGAGTTATAAGGAGGATATTGTAAAAAATGGACAACTCGGTGATCGTTTCACTGCGGGATATCGTGGTGGAATTTGATGGTCAGCGCATTCTGGATGGGCTGAACCTCGACATCCATGACAAAGAGTTTGTGACGCTGCTGGGTTCCTCCGGCTGCGGCAAAACCACCACCCTTCGCCTGATCGCAGGCTTTCTGGAGCCCAACTCCGGCAAGGTGCTGCTCAAGGGCCAGGACATTACCGGTGTGCCGCCCTACAAACGCCCGGTGAATACCGTTTTCCAGAAGTACGCGCTGTTCCCGCACCTGAACGTGTTCGAGAACGTGGCCTTCGGCCTGCGCCTGAAGAAGATGGACGAAGAGACCATCCGCCGCAAGGTGCGCAACATGCTGGAGGTCGTGGGCCTGAAGGGCTTTGAGCGCCGCAGCATCAGCCAGATGTCCGGCGGCCAGCAGCAGCGCGTGGCCATCGCCCGCAGCCTGGTCAACGAACCGGAGATCCTGCTGCTGGACGAGCCTTTGGGCGCACTGGACCTGAAGCTGCGCAAGGAAATGCAGCTGGAGCTCAAGCGCCTGCAGCGCGAAATGAACATTACCTTTATTTATGTCACCCACGATCAGGAAGAAGCCCTGACCATGTCCGATACCGTTGTGGTCATGAACGGCGGCAAGGTGCAGCAGATCGGCACCCCGGAGGACATCTATAACGAGCCGAAGAACGCCTTTGTGGCGGACTTCATCGGCGATTCCAACATCGTGGACGGTGTGATGCACAAGGACTTCCTGGTGTCCTTCTCCGGCGTGGACTTCCCCTGTGTGGACCGCGGCTTTGCCCGGGAGCAGAGCGTGCAGGTCGTGGTGCGCCCCGAGGACATCGAGGTGGTCTCCCCGGTGGAAGGCCAGCTGGTGGGCGTGGTCAACGACGTCATCTTCAAGGGCGTGCACTTTGAAATGCATGTGGAGTGCGAGGGCCGCGAGTGGCTGATCCATTCCACCCGCGCCTGCACCCCCGGCGAGACCATCGGCATGCGCATCGGCCCCAACGAGATCCACATCATGGCACGGAGCGAGGGGTGATGCGCCATGAAGATTTATGACAAGAAGCTGGCCTATCCGTACTTTGTATGGATGACCCTGTTCACGGTGGTGCCGCTGCTCATTGTGGTGTACTACGCCTTTACCGACGGCAACGGCGCGTTCACCATGGAAAATCTGGCTTCCATCAGCGGTTACGGTTCGGTGTTTGCCCGCAGCCTGCTGCTGGCCCTCATCGCCACGGTCATCTGCCTGGTGCTGGCGTTCCCCATCGGCTATTTCCTGTCCCGCCTGCGGGTGAACAAGCAGCACATCATGCTCATGCTGGTGATGCTGCCCATGTGGATGAATTTTCTGCTGCGCACCTACGCATGGATGGGCCTGCTCAGCGTGAACGGCCCGGTGAATGCCATTCTGGGCTTCTTCGGCCTGGGACCCTATAATATGCTGAACACCTCCGGCGCTGTGGTGCTGGGCATGGTGTACAACTATGTGCCCTATATGATCCTGCCGCTGTACACCAGCATGACCAAGATCGACCAGAGCCTTGTGGAGGCAGCCCAGGACCTGGGGGCCAACACCACCAAGACCCTGCTGCGGGTGCTCATCCCCATGAGCGTGCCCGGCATCAGCACCGGCATCACCATGGTATTCGTGCCGGCAGTGTCCACCTTCGTCATCAGCCGGATGCTGGGCGGCGGTTCCAACCTGCTGATCGGCGACCTGATCGAAATGCAGTTCCTTGGCAACAGCTACAACCTGAATGTGGGCTCCGCCATGAGCCTTGTGCTGATGATCATCGTGCTGCTGTGCATGAGCTTTACGTCCAGCTTTGACGAGGACGAGATGGAGGGTGTGTCCTGATGAAAACAAAACATCTGCGCCTGATGCAGCGGGTCTACATCATCCTGTTCTTCTGCTTCATGTACCTGCCCATTGCCTACATGATCGTGTTCAGCTTCAACCAGAGCAAGGGCTATTCGCTGTTCACCGGCTTTACCTTAAAGTGGTACAGCAGCCTGTTCCACAATTCGTCCATCCTGCATGCACTGTGGGTGTCCATTGAGGTGGCACTGCTGTCCGCCGTCATCGCCACAGTGCTGGGCACGGCGGCCAGCCTGGGCATCGCGTCCATGAGCCGCCGCAGCCGCCTGCTGGTGACCAACATCACCTACATCCCGGTGGTCAACCCGGAGATCATCACCGGCATTTCGCTCATGCTGCTGTTCGTGGCTTACCAGCGCTTTGCCGAGGGCGTCTCCTGGCTGCCGGACACCATTATGGGCTTCCCGACGCTGCTCATTGCGCATATCGCGTTCAACGTGCCCTACGTTATCTTTAACGTAAGCCCCAAGCTCAAGCAGCTGGATATCAAGCTGTACGAGGCAGCGCTGGATCTTGGCTGTGATCCCCGACAGGCTTTCTTCAAGGTCATTCTGCCGGAGATCAGTCCCGCTATCCTGTCGGCCTTCCTCATCTGCCTGACCTATTCCATCGACGATTTCATGATCTCCTACTTCAACTGCGGCACGGTAGAGACCCTGCCCATTGCCATCTACTCCATGACCCGCAAAAAGGTCAGCCCAGAGATCTACGCACTGTCCACCATCATGTTTGTGGTCATCCTCAGCGTCATTCTGGTGTCCAACGCCATGGAGAGCCGCAGCTACCGCAAGGATCAGAAAACGCTGCGAAAGGAGGGCGCATGATGAAACGCATTGCTGCATTGCTGCTGACGCTGGCTGTGGCGCTGTGCGCCGCATTGCCGGTGTTTGCCGCCGGTACCATTGAGGTGACCGAGGACGTCTCGGTGTCGGACGATTACGACTGGACCCGCTTCAAGGGGCAGAACGTCACCCTGAACGTCTACAACTGGGGCGAGTACATCTCCAACGGCTCGGACGACAGCCTGGATGTGGTGTCCGCCTTTGAGGACCTGACCGGCATCAAGGTGAACTACACCACCTTCGATTCCAACGAGTCCATGTACGCCAAGCTGAAATCCGGTGCGGCGGACTACGATGTGGTGATCCCGTCGGATTACATGGTGGCCAAGATGATCGCAGAAGGGATGCTCAAGCCCCTCAACTACGACAACATCCCCAACTTCCAGAAGATCGACGCGGAATACCGCAACCCGGATTACGACCCCCAGAACGCCTATACGGTGCCCTACATGCTGTGCACCACCGGCATCATCTACAACACCACGATGGTGGACAAGGCACCCACCAGCTGGGCGGACCTGTGGGATGAACAGTATGCCGGCAACATCCTGATGTTCAACAACAGCCGCGACGCCTACGCCATTGCGGCCTTCAAGAGCGGCCATGACATCAACCCCCAGTCCACGGAAGAAGTGGACGAGGTGGTGAAAGAACTCAAGGCTCAGAAGCCGCTGGTGCAGGCCTACGTCATGGATGAGATCTTTGATAAGATGATCGGCGGCGAGGCAGCTATCGGCGTGTACTACTCCGGCGATGCCATTACCATGATCGATGATAACCCGGATCTTGCGTGGGTGTTCCCGGAGGAGGGCAGTGTGCTTTCGGTGGACTGCATGGCTGTGCCCGCCGCCAGCGAGCACAAGGAAGCCGCCGAGATGTTCATCAACTTCATGTGCGAGACCGACATCGGCAAGGCCAACAGCGAGTATATCGGCTACACCACCCCCATGCACGATGTATGGGAGGTACTGGACGAGGATCTGAAAACCAGCGAGATCGCCTATCCGTCTGAGGAGGACGCCGCCCGCGAAAAGGTGTTCACCGCCCTGAGCGATGAGGTGAACAGCGAGCTGGATCTGAAGTGGAGCGAGATGAAGAGCTACGACGAGGGTGGCGGCAGCTACCTGTTTTTGCTGCTGCTGCTGGCCATGCTGGCGTTGGCCTGCTTCAATATCTGGCGCAAAGTGCGCAGAAAGACCCGCAATCAGTATTGATCGTTTCAACCAAGGCTGCCGTCCCGGACGTGGTGCGGCGGCCTTTTTCCGATAGGAGAGAAAGACTATGGAACAGTTTTATTATGAAGGCACCGCCGTGGTAGAAAATGCCGATGCAGACTGCCACAGCCTGCTCAAGGCCAGTGCCCTGCTGCGCTATGTGGAGCAGATCTCCACCATGCACGCCCGCCACTTTGGCATGGACGATAAGTTCTTTGAGGATCACGGCGTAGCGTTTCTGGTGGGCAAGCAGGCGCTGCGGTTCAGCCGCGTGCCCCGCCGTGGCGAGACTTTGACCCTTTGCTCCCGCTCAGAAAAGGCTCTCCACGGCTCTATCAAGCGCGTCACCACCCTTACGGACGAAGCCGGGCAGGAAGTAGCCATGGTGGACAGCCGCTGGATCATGTCCAGCCTTGAGAATGGACACATCCTGCGCCAGCCGGGCTGGACGGTAGAGGGATACTGGAACGAGACGGTGGAAGAGGAACTGCCCCTTTTGCTGCATAAGCGCCGGGACAGCCTGACCAGCGCCGGTCTGGTTACGGCGCGCTACTCCCAGTGCGACCTGCACTACCACATCAACAACGCTTTTTATCTGGATATCGTCTGTGACGCGCTGCCGCTGGAGATCATGCGCGATCACGTTGTAAAGTTTGCCTCCATCAATTACCACCGTGAAGTCCCCATGGGGCAGCAGGTGGAGGTGTTCTACGCGCCTTCGGATGATGGCTGGTACTTTATTGCCAAGCGCGCGGACAAAACGGCTTTCGAGTGCTATCTGGAACTGGAGCCGGTCAAACAGTAAGTGCCCGGAGGAAAAATGCCTATGTCCAAGACCAAGGAACTTTTTTGCACCTTTTTCAAGATCGGTGCCTTTACTTTTGGCGGCGGCTATGCCATGGTGGCGCTGCTGGAGCACGAATTTGTAGAGGAAAAACGCTGGCTCACCCGGGAGGAGTTTCTGGATATGGTCGCCATTGCCGAGTCCACCCCCGGCCCTGTGGCGGTAAACAGCGCCACCTACATCGGCTATAAGCTGGCCGGGGTAGCCGGTGCGGCGGCCTCTACCCTTGCGGTGTGCCTGCCGTCCTTTGCAGTCATTTACGTTATTTCACTCTTCTTCGACCGCTTTTTGCAGCTGACGGTGGTAGCCAATGCCTTTAAAGGCATACAGGCCTGCGTCATCTACCTGATCCTATCCGCAGGGGTCAAGATGCTCAAAAATCTGCAGCACACCCCCTTCAACACGGCAGTGGTGGCGGTGGTGCTGGCGGCCATGGTGGGCTGCTCTGTGCTGGCGGTAAAGTTTTCCTCCATCTGCTGCATCCTGCTTTGCGGCGCAGCCGGGGTGCTGGCCTACGCAGCAGGGCAGGGGAAGAAAGGCGGCACAAAATGATCTTGCTGGAGCTGTTCTGGAACTTCCTTGTCATCGGTGCGGTGTCCTTTGGTGGCGGCTACGGCATGATCTCGCTGGTGCGGGAAACGGTGCTGGGGCACGGCTGGCTGACCGAGAGCGAATTTCTCAGCTTTATCGCGGTGTCAGAGTCCACCCCCGGCCCACTGGCGGTGAACATGGCTACCTTTATTGGCGCTTCGCAGGCGGGACTGGCAGGTTCCTTTGCGGCAACGGTGGGGGTGGTGCTGCCCTCCTTTGTCATCATTCTGCTCATCGCGGCGGCGCTGCACAGCCTGATGAAGTATGCCGGGGTCAACGCCTTTCTGGCCGGGGTGCGCCCCTGCGTGGTGGCTATGATCTTAGCCACTGCCTGCACCATGGGGCTTTCCACGCTGGGGGGCTTTACCACTGTTTCCGGCGGCTTTGCCCCGGATGTGCGTGCGCTGGCGGTGTTTGCCCTGCTGGGCATTTTACATTTTGCCTATAAAAAGAAAACGCAGAAAGCACCGTCCCCCATCGGGATGATCCTGCTTTCTGCGGTGCTGGGCGCAGTGCTGTGGAGCATCTGACCCGGCAAGAAAGGATACTGCAATGAACATTACCGTGTATCTGGGCGCAAACCTTGGCAACGACCCTGCACTGCCGCAGGCCGTGCAGCAGCTGGGGCGCTGGATCGGCGAAAGCGGCAACGCGCTGGTGTACGGCGGCAGCAAAAGCGGCCTGATGGGCATTTTAGCCGACAGTGTGCTGGCCGCAGGCGGCAGGGTGACCGGCGTAGAGCCCAAGTGCTTTCTGGACGCAGAGCTGCAGCACGAGGGTCTGACCGAATTGATCGTGACCGAGGATATGCCCGCCCGCAAAACCAAAATGATTGAGCTGGGCGATGCTTTTATCGCATTCCCCGGCGGCACCGGCACGCTGGAGGAAATCACCGAGGTCATCAGCAAGCTGTCTCTGGGGCAGCTGGACGCGCCCTGCATCCTCTACGACCTGAATGGCTACTACCAGCCCCTGCATCAGCTTTTGCAGCAGATGATCGCCATGGGGCTTTCCACCTCGGCACGGCAGCGGAATATCACCTTTGCTGCCGACCTTGCCCAGATCCGCGCGATTCTTGAAAAATGATACTGGGAAGCTTACTTCTCAAACGTAAGGAGACTGCTGTACATGGCTTTGTGCGGCGGTCTTTTTTCATAAAATGGGATAGCGGGTCGTCCACGGACGACCCGCTATCCCGAAAAAGAAAAAATCATTCCGCTGGTTATGCCCATAGCGCACGCGGAGGGCATTTAAAATCTTTCTGCGCAACCAAAAAGGCCGCTGCACGAAATCGATGTGCAACGGCCTTTTGCTATCCTGTTATGTACGCTGTGCGCGTTAAACTTAGGCGGCAGTGGTGGAAGCAGCCTCAGAAGAAGCAGCCTCGCTGATAGCGGCCTCAGAGGAAGCAGCCTCGGAAGATGCAGCCTCAGAGGAAGCGGCCTCGCTGGAAGCAGCCTCAGAAGAAGCAGCCTCGGAAACAGCGGTGCTTGCGGAAGCAGCCTCAGAGGTGGAGGAAGCAGAAACGGTAGAAGTACCACCGCAAGCGGTCATGCCAGCAGCCAGAGCCAGAGCAACAACAGCGATGCAAATATTCTTGAGTTTCATATCAATGATCTCCTTAGTCTTCTTGTAAATGTTTAGCAGCGGGCTTTCGGTAACACCTCACTGCGATGCTATATTCTAGTCCGTTTTTGAAAAAAATCAAGAGGGTTTTGGCCGAAAGTTATAATTCGTGTAAAGAATCTGCATAGTTGTCATAAACTTTCGTCAAATGTCAAAGACTTTTTGGTAAAAATAAAACCCAGAATAGAGCCTGTACCGCCGGGTGGGAAGCACAATAATAGAAATAATTGAAAAAATGCTAATAAAATCCTTTTTATTGGACTGTAAATGTAGATAATAGAGGCACAGCAGGGGATGGACATCCCCCGGAAGGCTGAACGACAAGAACATTTGTGGAGGATAATACAATGAAAGACTTTGATTTTGGCTACTTTGGCACCGGCGACGAGGGCTATGCCCAGTACATGACCGCATTCGAGCGCAATTTCAGCACGGACAGCACCGACAGCTTTACGTCCGATGACGCGGACTGCGATGCAGACAGCTGCGACAGCACTGAGGACGATTTCTGAGTCCGCACCCTTTTGCCCGTTTGTGCATACAACGGGCAAAGGGGGAATGTGGCTTGAACCGGATCGTTTTCACACTTGGAATCTGGCTGTTCCCGGCGGCGTGTACCGCGCTGGGAGCAGCAGGGGTGTTTTTGCTGCGCAGGCAGGCAAGACCGGCTACCCGGCGCATCTTGTGCGGCATGGCGGCGGGCATCATGCTGGCGGCCAGCGTGTGGAGCCTGCTGCTGCCGGCCATAGCCCGGTCGCAGGGCAGGGCAGCGTGGGTGCCCCCGGCGCTGGGGTTTATTTTAGGCGCTGTGGGGCTTTTACGGCTGGAGGATGCCGCCGGACAGCTGCTGGCGGGCGGCCCCGGGCATTGCGGGCGTATGGTGCTGGCGGTCACCCTGCACAACCTGCCGGAGGGCATGGTGGTGGGGCTGGCTGCGGCGCTGGCGCTGCACGGGGACGCGGATGCCGTAAGCGGCGCGCTGGCACTGAGCCTCGGCATCGGCTTGCAGAATATCCCGGAGGGTGCGGCGGTCAGTCTGCCGCTGACCCAGAGCGGGCGCACCCGGGGGCAGTCCTTTGCCGCCGGGGCGGCCTCCGGACTGGTTGAGCCCTTGGGCGCGGTGCTGGCCTTTGTGCTGGCCGAGTGGGTAGGCGCAGCGCTGCCGTGGCTCATGAGCGCGGCGGCGGGCTGTATGGTGTGTGTGACCGCACAGGAGATGATCCCTGAGGCAGTGGAACCGGATGAAGTGGCCGGTGTCATCAGCATTGTGCTGGGCTTTGCCCTGATGATGGCACTGGATGTGGCCCTGTGATATAGTAAAAGCAACACCGGACAGACCTTTTCGGCCTGTCCGGTG
>OMBE01000191.1_pt1 | contig 8894 bp, 7 predicted proteins | sample 1644781 | NCBI WGS metagenome assembly OMBE01 (sample SAMEA103958155, study PRJEB25191) | human gut metagenome | biome: human-associated habitat [ENVO:00009003]; feature: intestine environment [ENVO:2100002]; material: feces | place: Germany | collected 2013/2015
CGGTTTCTTTTTGCTGGAGCATTGCAATAGATAAAAAAGAGGTTGTTGTTAAGAAAAGGACTGCAACCAAGGCTATGGCAAGCACCATAGAAAAACCCTTTTTGCTGTTAATCTTTCTCTTCTTTGTAGTGAATTTCTTCATAAAAAAAACTCCTTTCGATTATTGAAATACAATTAGTTAATAACTGAATACATACCGAACATTGCCTGTACGATAGAAATTACAACGAAACCTACGATACCGGCGATAATGATTGTCATTGCAGGTGTCATTGCATCTGTCATACGCTGTGTAGCGTCGGTTGCCTGTTCTTCGTACATATCTGCCATTTTGTTAAGGGAATCGCTGAGCATACCGCTTTCCTCACCGACTCTTATCATTGATACAAAGAGCGGATCGAAAGCTTTTGGGTATCTTGAAAGGGAAATATTGATCGGTGTACCGATTCTTACATCTTCAATTACCTGGTTAAGACAGTCGGACATAAATTTGTTGCCTACTACATCTCTTGAAAGTTCAAGTGCGTAAAGAATGTTTACACCGGAAGAAGTAAGTGTTGCCATCATATTTGCAAATCTTGTAAGCTGGTTAAGTCTTAAAACTTCGCCGATAATCGGGATTTTAAGCTGGAATGTTGACCACCACATACAGAATGAATAGTTCTTTTTGTAAAGAATTCTGATTGTAACTACAATTGCAACGATAATAAGAATAATGAGCCAGCCGTAATGAATAAGTACATCTGAAATACCCATTGTAATTTGCGTCATTATCGGAAGTTCGGAGTCAAAACTTTCAAACAATCCTTTAAATGACGGAAGTACAACTACACTCATTACTATGATAAGTCCGATTGTAAGAATGAGGAGGAAGATAGGGTAAATCATTGCACCCTTGATCTTGTTCTTAAGTGTGATTTCCTTTTTGAGAAGACTAACGCACTTATCAAATGCTTCATCAAGTCGACCGTTTGCCTCACCTGTTTGAATAATGTTTACATAAACAGTCGGGAAAGTTTTAAATGAGCTTAGCGACTGCGAAAGAGTAATACCGTTGTAGAGGTTTGCGGTTATTTCCTGTAAAATTCTCAACATATTCTTATCTTTTTCAGTGTCACACATTACGGCCATTGCAACCGAAAGCGAAATACCCGAACGAATCATCAATGCCATCTGGTGCATAAATGTAAGAAGTCGCTTGTTACTGATTTTTAATGTATGCACATCTTTTGAACCGCCAAGATCACGCTGCCAGATCGGAATATCTTCCTGCGAACCTTTTTTTACTTCATTAATGGAAATAGCGATAAGACCACGCTGTTCAAGCTTTCGCTTAACCTCTTCCTTGGTGTTTGCTGTCATACGGTTACGATATTTACGATTTTTTTCGTTTACTGCTACATAAGAAAATTCCATTATTTTTACCTCCTGTTAAGATAAGCGTTTGTGCTGTTTTGCGGGAGATTAGAATACTGTGGCATTGGAGCGGTCAACTGCTGCGGTGGTTGCTGTGGTATTCCCGGTGCGCCCGGCTGCGGAGAATTGTTGCCGCCTGTAAGTGCTGCGTTATCAGCCACATCGTAACTGTACTTGTCGGCAGTTTCTTTTGAAATAAGTCCTCTTTTGAGGAGGTTTTCGATACTCAACTTTCTTGTAATCATACCTGTCTGCTGGTTCAAAGAAATCATCTGTTCAATCTGCGGAATCTTATCTTCACGGATAAGGTTAGCGATAGCAGAATTAACAAACATAATTTCAAAAGCGCCGATACGGCCCGGACGGTCTGATCTTGGAAGCAAACGCTGTGAAATTACTGCCTTAAGTGTGGTTGAAAGCTGGTTGAGTGCCTGTTTCTGTCTTTCAACAGGGAACATATCTATAAGACGGTCGATTGTTTTTGCGGCACTCTCTGTATGAAGTGTTGAAAAAACAAGGTGGCCTGTTTCTGCTGCACGAAGAGCGATTGACATTGACTCAAGGTCACGAATCTCACCCATGAGGATAATATCAGGGTCTTCACGAAGTGCCGATTTAAGTGCTGACGAGTAAGTTTCACTGTCTTGGCCGACTTCTCTCTGGTTAATAATACATTTTGCAGGGGAGTGCATATACTCAACAGGGTCTTCAATTGTGATAATGTGCAGTTCTTCTCGATGGTTAATTTCATTGATAAGAGCTGCAAGTGTTGTTGACTTACCGCTACCGGTAGGACCTGTTACAAGTACAAGACCTTCCTGCAGGTTAAGAATTTTTGCAATAGACCGCGGCAAATTTAAATCACCGAGTTTTGGAGGATTCAATTTGATTACACGCATTACAAGCGTCGCACCGTGGCGCTGCTTGAATGCATTAACTCTGAATCGTGCGAGGTTTCCAAACTGATAAGCCGAGTCGATATCGCCTGTGTTGCAGAACTTAAGGTAATCGGCAGGCTCAAGAACCTCGTCAATATACTTCATAACTGTGTCCTCGTCAAGAATCTCTGTGCCTTTGTAGTTCATAATTTTACCGTTTTTACGGTAAGAAGGCAAGTTATTGCTTGCAAGGTGAATATCAGACGCACCGTTTTCAACGGCAAATCTGACCATCTCTTCAAATTCCATAAAACTTACTCCTTAATCTTCCTGATAGATTTCTGATACAGTGTCAATGAATGTATCAAATGATATAATACCGTCATACAACAGCTTTTTAAGGTTATCACGAAGTGAAATCATACCCTCTTCTCTTGCTATTGTGTCAATTTCATCTGTGGTTTTACCGAGATGAATGGCATTTTTAATAGATCTTGAAACAGGCATAACCTCGTGAACGGCAATTCTTCCCTTATAACCTATGTTGTTACAAGCAGGGCACTGACCCGGTTTGTAAAGTGTGAGCTGTTTGGTGATAGGGAGTCCGAGAAGTCTAAGCTCGTCATCTGTTGCATCATATGCTTGCTTACACTCCGGGCAAAGTCTTCTTACAAGCTTTTGGGCAATAACGCCGAGCATAGAAGAAGATACCATATAAGGTTCAACACCCATATCAATAAGTCGGACAACCGAGCTGGCTGCGTTATATGTATGGATTGTTGAAAGTACAAGGTGACCTGTGATAGCGGCTCTTGCTGCGATATCTGCGGTTTCCTGGTCACGAATCTCACCGATCATAATAATATCAGGGTCCTGACGGAGGATAGAACGAAGAACGCTTGCAAATGTAAGTCCTGCTTTTTCATTGATATTAACCTGTGTAGCACCCGGCAAAACCATTTCGACAGGGTTTTCAACTGTTACAATGTTTTTGTCTTCGGTGTTAAGAGATGAAAGAGCAGCGTAAAGTGTGGTTGACTTACCTGAACCTGTTGCACCCGAAAGAAGAATGATACCACGGCTTGATGTCAAAAGCTGGTCGAATTTCTCAAGGTTTTCGGGGAGAAAACCGATGTTCTTTTTATCAAGCTTCATACCGAGTGCGGTTGTAATTCTGATTACGATTTTTTCGCCATAAACACAAGGAAGAGAAGATACACGCATATCAATTTTTTGATTATTGATATTATAGTGAATTCTACCGTCCTGCGGAATTCTTTTTTCCGCAATGTTCATACCGCTGATAAATTTAATACGGCTCGTTACAGAGGGAGCAAGCTCCTTGCTTGAGTCCATATATTTAATAAGTTTACCGTCAACACGGAAACGAATTACCAATTTCTTTTCCTGAGGCTCAAGGTGAATATCGGATACACGCTGTCTTACAGCCTCGGCTATCATATTGTTTACAAATTTAATGATAGGCTGATCTTCAATATCCTCTTGATCTTCGGTGGATACTGTGTCCTCAGTTTTTTTCATCTGGCTCTGAACAAATTCCTGAGCCTCGTCTATTACCGCTTCTTTGTCCGACACACTGAAAATTTCGTCAAGTTTGATTTTAAGTTGTGTAGGAGTACATATAGCGGTTTTTATTTTTCTTTTTGTATAGTTGTTGAGAGTATAAATTGCTTTATAATCAAGCGGATTTGTCATGGCAATCAAGAGATAATTGCCTTCAATGGTAAGCGGCATAACGCCGAGGTCTTCCATCATCTGCTCCGGAATGAGCTGGGCTACATCGTCTGATATGTAGTAGGAAGTAAGGTCAACAAGCGGCAAATGCATTTTCTTTGCCATAAGGTCATAAATCTGTTCCTCTGTGACAACGCCTTCTTTTATCAACGCTTGTTCAAGAGTAAGAGTATTGTCTTCCATATAAAGCATTTCAACACGCTTTAATGTTTTTAAACTTACTGTACCGCTTTTAACGAGATAGTCACTCAAGTTAAAAACAGAGTTTTTCATATATGATCATCCTTTCACGGGAATTGACAAGATTAATAGCTAAGGCTGAAAAGACCGAAGTAAAGGTCTAAACCGTAGTTAATTACATTGACTAAGAACAAGCTGCAAAGTGAACCGATGCAGAGAAACGGGCCAAAGGGGAAATAGCTTGAAACTTCGTTTTTTGAAAATATTTTTTTGAAAAGCAAAAATATTATATAAAGGAAAGCTATAAATACGGCGATTAAAAGTCCTGAAAATACCATAGGAAAACCAAGGCAAGCACCAAGTGCAAGCATAAGTTTTACATCGCCGAAGCCCATTCCGTTCTTTTTGAGAATTACAATAGAAAATAAATTTATAAGCATAAGCGAACCGCCGCCGCATACAGCACCAAGCGGAATACTCCACCATTCTTTAATAAAGATTTGCTGCGTGAAAAGGTCGGTTATTGCAAGCGCAACACAAAGCACTGCAAGTGCAATTGTGAATTGGTCGGGAATAATTGTATATTTAAAGTCACTCATAGCTATGAGGAGCATTGTAATCGAAATTAATAAAAAGAAAATCGTGTAATAAGAATAGCCGAAAAACGCAAAGATGCCTAAGTTAAATATAGCAAACAAAGCGGAAGTGTAAATTCCGCTTTGTTTGAAAATATACCTTGTGCCTAAAAGACTTTCGTCCGGCTCTTCATCATAGTCGCACAGCCATTTTGCAGGCACGACATTCATAAGCCTGTATGCGAGCATACAGAGTACAACTGACAGTATTAAAATTACTGCGAGAGTTATATAGGTTGAAATTTGTGAAAAGTCGATTGGAAGTAAATTAGCCATAGTAAAGTCCTTATAATTATGTAGTTGGTTCTGTTGGTGCAGTAGTTGCAACCTGCTTTGTTGAGTCAAAATAGTACAATGTTACATCGAATGAGGTCGAGTAATCACTGCTGTCTTCCATTGGTGACATTATGAGTGAATTAATAAAGTAACAACCCTTTGATTCCTGTTCAAGGTAATGAACAAGTTTAAGTGTGTTCTCTTCTGAGCCGTTGTAGCTGAAAGAAAGATTTGTTTTAAAAAGCGGAACACCGCCTTTTGATGTTCTGCCCTGGTCATCCTGAATACTTTCACCACGGTTAAGTGATGACATATCAATGCCGAGGTCAGCAAAGATAGACTGTAAATCCTCAACAGATGATTTTGCGTCAATATAAAGTGCTTCTTGATTTTCGTTGTACTGCTGAGTCATTTCGTCAATTTTGGCTTCGACACTTGTCTGATTTGCAAGTACATCGTCGCAGTCGGCAATTTGAGCTGAAATTGTAGCATGATCTTCATTGTATTTTGGAAGCTTTGTAATAGTTGGTACTACAAGTGCAACCAATATAATTACAAAAACAATGAGAAGTACTAAAAAGGCGATAATTGAACCCGGAATTTTATTTTTCTTCATTATTTTTCCCTCCCTTAATTTTCAGCATTGCTGTTATTGGTTGATTCATTAGTAGCGTTTCTTGCTTCAACAGTTGTTTTGTCTGTTGTAATTTGTGCAGAAAGCTGATAAAGACCTGAATCCGGATCATCTGCAACCGAGAAGGTTTCATTCATTATAAAATATCCGTCCTCTTTGATGCTGTTCTGTAAATCAATAAAGGCAGGGAAGTCTTTGATTGTACCGCTGATCGGAATAGAGTAGCTTTCATCACCGTCAGTAGTATGAGTAATATTGTAACTGCCAAAGCTTTTCATTTTCTTAACAACCTGTGTGTCAAGCTGATTAATTACATCTTCGCAATAAAGCTGTGTTCTCGGTAAAAGCTCGGCATCCTGTGACTGATTTGCCAAAGACTGGGTAATGTCATCTCTTTGTTGAATAAGAGTTTTTGCATAGTCGTACTTTGTATCGTTATAAATCATATTATCTACAATGCTTCTACCAAAGTAGAAACCAAAGAAAGCAAGTCCCGCAACACAGAGTATGCCAAGACCGACACAACCGACTTTTGCAGCCTTTGCACTGTCATCAAGTGTTTTAGCCTGTTGAGCCTTTAGTCCGTAAATAAGGTTGTTCTCAAATACTGTACCGCAGTTCATAAGTTCATTCATAAGGAAGTATGAACCGTTTTTGTAGAAGTCATCTCTTGCCTTAAGCGATGGTTCCGGAATTACCGAGCCTGTATTGAATGTATCGGATACAAGCATAACCTCGCCTGCAAGTCCAAAACCTACAAAATAGTTGCGGATGTGAGGAATGTAAGCCAAGAAGTCACTTAAGAATATCTGGTCAATGCTGATGTTGAGCGACATTGTAACAAGGCGAACATTGCGGACGATATCATCTATAAGGTTTTCTGCAATATCGTCAATCTTTCTTTTTGAAGACGCATTTCTGCATTCATTTTTAAATCCGTATCCGGCAGTACGCAGGTAATCAATAGCGGCAGCCGTGCTTAAATCTCTGTCTTCTTCAATTACCTGTAAAATTTCATCTACAGGGGATGTAAATTCGTGACAGTAGAGAGGCACACCGTTTTTGGCGATAAAAACTCTGACTGCTGAATAGTCCATACTGATGAGAGCTACGGTTTTGTTAAAGCTGTAGATTGTCTTTTGAGCAGCATAAATCATTGCCGCCTCTGACGGAATAATCTGGATAAGATTCAGAGAGAAAGACTTAAATCCTGCAACAAGGTCATCTGCAAGTGCTTTCGGCATTGCAAAAGCCTTAGATGTGATTTCTTCGCTGACTTCTTTTGTTTTGTATGTAGAGTAATCTTTGTAGATTACCGAGAAGTCGGAAACCGCCTCGCCGACAAAATCTCTGATTCTGTCAATTGCAAGTCCTTCAATTATTCTTTTGGCACCTCTGATATGCTGATACTCCTGACAGGTAAGGTCGTAGCTTTCTACCATAAGAATAACATCACGAACCTCACTGTGGTTCATTGTGCTTAGTCCGTCTTTTACAAGGCGGGCGAGTAAAGCAGGGTCTTCCCATACGGAGCTTTTGTCTTTTAATACAGCCTTGTCAACAGGAATAATAAGAGGGGAGGAGAAAGAGTAGGCTTTCTTTTCGTTAGGGTCAGCCTGTTTCTTACTGTTACCTTTATTTGCAGTGCCGTTAGCAGCTGCCTCGCCTACAGTTTCGCAGGCTGTTATGCAAAGGTATCTTTTGGCAATCTGCACCAGTACATAATTCATATTTAATACACCACCTGAAATTTTATGCTTGTTTAAGCTTATCAAAACCGTTAAAAAATTTTAAACTGATTTGATTATAAAATTACTTTAAAGAATAAATTAAAATAATTTTATAATCAAACAGGGCAAATCAGGGCATATCCCCTAAAAGTTATTAACAATACACAAAAATTGAGTTTAATACACCGAAAAACCTATATACATTTCAAAAGGCTCGCACTCGGCGAGCCTTTTGCTTGTATGTTGTCGGTCATCAGCAAAACCGAGATTGCATATTTTTGTACTAAAATTAGAATAATGATGAAACTGGAGCTGTAGTATCAATAGCAACTGTTGCACCACCAGGAGTGATTGCAGTATCAAGGTTATCAGAACCATTCATCCAATAACACTTATCGTCATCTGCACACCATGAAAGTACATATGTATCACCACCGATTGTACGAGCATCACCAGCATGAATGCTCTGGAGTGACTTAGCAGTAATAACATCAGATACTTTTGCATCTGCTGCATAAACAGATGTATCTTTAGCAACGATCTGAGCGTGAGCCTCTTTAAGAGCAAGCTCAAGTGTCTGTGCGTCTGAAAGTGCAGTACTTCTCTGTGATGATGCGATTGTTGAAGATACAACCGGAATAGCGATTGCTGCGAGAATTGCAAGGATTGCAATTACTACTACGAGTTCTACAAGTGTAAAACCTTTTTTGCTGTTCTTCTTAACTTCTTCGATTTTTGCAGTTTTTACTGCCTGAATTTCGTTCATTGTTTTTACCTCTCTTTTAATAATAATTTGTGAGCCGTTTTGCGGAAACTGTAACAGCTTTTGCTGATTTTGCTGATATGATTTTGCGTTACCGTTCCCTTTAAACAAGTTTATTATATAACACTTTTACAAGTCTTGCAATATATTTTTACCAAAAAAAGTTAATAAAACGCATTTTTATAACATTGCACAAACTTTACTGCGTTAAATTGTTAAAAGTGCCGTTAATTTTTTCTGTTTGAAAGATTTAGCGTTGTAATATTTCCGTCTTTTATACACCCGTTTGCTTGGTCGTAAAGAGCAATAGCCTCATCGGGTAATTTTGTACCGTCAATGGTTTTGTCGCTTGCATCAAATTTGCCGTCATTATTTGAATCAACTGCAAAATACACCTTGCTTTTACAGATAACAGGATAATACGGTGTGCCAAAAAGAAGTTCGGGCTGAATAATATGCTCAAGTTTATTAGCGGCTATAACTTCAGAAATTTGTATAGTATTTGTACTTGCATGGATATATTTTGTGTTATCTGCACCCGCAACAGCCGCATCGGCTTCTTTAAAGGCATATTCTATAGTGCTTGCGTTGGTTTTTGCCCTGCTTACTATAGATGACTTAGTAGTA
>OMBE01000194.1_pt1 | contig 8832 bp, 5 predicted proteins | sample 1644781 | NCBI WGS metagenome assembly OMBE01 (sample SAMEA103958155, study PRJEB25191) | human gut metagenome | biome: human-associated habitat [ENVO:00009003]; feature: intestine environment [ENVO:2100002]; material: feces | place: Germany | collected 2013/2015
GTAAACTGAAAGTTTGGTTATATCGTAATCAAACACGCTGCTGCCATTGTTAAGCTCTCTGCCGTAAGCGTAGTAACCGCCGATTTCGTTTATCTCATTTCGGGCATATTCAGCCATTTTCATAACTTTACCGAACGACTCTTTTCCTCTCAAGGCAAGGTTTCTTCTTGAAATATCAAGACTTGACATAAGCAGATAGCTTGCACTTGTGGTTTGAGTAAGATTTATAATTTGAGCCACATACTCCCAGCGTACATTTTTGTTTGTAAGCAGCAATGAGCTTTGCGTAAGACTTCCGCCGGATTTATGCATAGACACCGCCGCAATATCTGCACCTGCCGCCATGGCCGATACAGGCAAATCCTCACCGAAATAGAAATGTGTGCCGTGAGCCTCGTCTGCAAGCACTTTCATACCGTGAGCATGCGCAAGTTTTACGATTGCTTTTAAATCTGAAGCAATACCGTAGTAGGTCGGATTATTTACAAGAATAGCAACGGCATCGGGATTTTCTTTGATTGCGTTTTCAACTTGAGAAAGTTCCATACCGAGCGCTATTCCGATTTTTTTGTCAACATCGGGATTTACATATGCAGGCACCGCACCGCAGAGCACAAGAGCATTAATAACGCTTTTGTGCACATTTCTCGGCAAAATAATTTTATCGCCTGCTTTGCATACAGACCAAATCATACTCTGCACTGCGGAAGTTGTACCTCCGACCATAAAAAATGCATGACCTGCGCCGAATGCATCCGCCGCAAGCTGTTCCGCCTCCAAAATTACCGATACGGGGTGACAGAGATTATCAAGCGGCTTCATTGAATTTACATCAAGACCTACGCATTTTTCGCCGAGAAGTTCAACGAGTTCGTGATTTCCTCTTCCTCTTTTATGTCCCGGCACATCAAAGGGCACTACCCTTTGTTTGCGAAATTTTTGCAGAGCCTCATACAGGGGGGCTTTCTTTTGTGTGTTTATATCCATTTACATTACCCTTTCGGCTTATCAAAAATAATGCAACAAAAAACAGGCGGCACAATGCACCACCTGTTTGATTAACGGATATATGATTTATTTTCTGTAGCTTATGCTGACAGTTAATAGAAGAATTCCGTTTTCAGAGCTAATGTAGCAAATATACCGTTCTGCTCTTATTGACCGTTTCACAAGTGATGTGCTGTTGCACTGATGATAAGTAATCGACTTATAAAATTTGAGCTTTTAACTCAATCAATAATGTGGCTTGCACCACGCTCGGCAGCTGACCCGCCTGTCCGTATGGGCTTAACTTACATATGCAAGTGGTCATATATTTGCATGAAAACAGAAATCTTTTTCACGCTAAATTAAGTAAGATATACTCTTACAACAAATTTATAATAAACCAAAACTAATATTTTGTCAAGAAATTTATAGGGTTTTACATAAATTTTATCTTAGAGTTCCTCTATAATTCTTTTGAGCAAATATGTTCGGTTAAACGGGAAAGAAAAATAATAACCGTCCGCAAAATCTCTTGTAGCCGCAATCATTTCTTTTGCAAGTTCAACACCTACATTTTCGCCGTCTTCACGGTCGGCATTTTCGGGATAACGATCAATAACTTCATCCGTAACATTAACTCCCGAAATTTCGTTTTTCATAAACAGAGCATTTTTTCGGCTGACCAACGGCATAATTCCGCACAAAATTCTTGCGCCCGTTTCTTCTTTTACTCTGCGCAAACGCTCGGCATCTTCTGCTGTAAATACAGGTTGAGTAAGAAAAAATTCTGCGCCTGCCTCCATTTTCTTTTGCACACGCTTAATTTCCGATTCTATTCTTCGTCTGCTCTGATTTATAGCGCCGCCGTAAGTGAGCGGACTGTCTTTTAATGCCTCGCTGTTCATTTCATCGGCAATGCGCATAAGACCCACGGAGTCGAAATTAAACACAGACTTTACTACTTGTCTTGCCATAACGGGGATAGGGTCGCCTGTTATGATAAGAAAATTATTAATGCCGTTTATACTTGCGCCAAGAAAAGTTGAGCGCACGGCAATGGCGTTTTTGTCACGGCAACAGATGTGCGGCATAACTTCAAAACCCGTTACATTCTTGACTTTCTGCGCCATAAGCACAGAGTCGATTCTTGTTCTGCCCGAAGGAGAATCGGGAAATGTAAGTACATCTACTCCAAGACCTTTGAGCATATGTGCTGCCTCAAGCAGTTTTTTATCATCTGCGCCGAAAGGCGGAGCAAGTTCTACCGCAATAAGCTTTTTATCTTTAATTGTACCGTCGGCATTTCTGAAAAAGCTCTTTTTTATAACAGGCTTTTCGTTTTCGTTGTTTGCGGAAGTTTCATCCGATTTTACGGTAGGTGTAAGGTCAACGGTTTTTGCAACTTCTCTTATGTAATCAGGTGTTGTACCACAGCAACCGCCGATAATATCCGCTCCGAGCAAAGCCATACCATTTACCTTAGACGCAAAATATATCGGATTATCAGCATATTTTACACGGTTGCGCACAAGTAAAGGATAACCGGCATTTGGCATAGCCGTGGCAAAACAATTGTTGTTAAGATTAATTCTTGACAATATCTGCTGCATATGGGCAGGGCCTACACCGCAGTTAAGACCTACGGCGTCAACGCATTTTGAAAATGCAGTTTCACTAACAAGTCTTTCAGCACTTTCGCCCGCCTCACTGTAACCGTACTGATTCACGCAGAACTGCACAATTATAAACGGATTACATTCCTCTTTAATTCTCTTTATTGCAGGCATAATATGTTCGGACTGTGTAAAGGTTTCAAAACATAAAATATCTGCGCCCTCATCTATAAAGGTTTTCGCAATCTGATAGTATTCTTCTTCCACAGCCTCAAAATCAGGCTGAAAAACTGCGGGAACAGGACCGATATTGCCTGCGATAAATATTTCTTTTCCGCTCTGCTCAACCGCTTCTTTTGCAATTTTGTAAGCCGCTTTTATATTTTCCTTAACCTCTTCTATTGAGCAGTCAAGAGAGTATGTATTGCTCGCAAAAGTGTTGGTTCTGATAAGTTTTGCACCGCTGTTTATATACTCGGTATGAATTTCCGATATTCTCTGCGAAGCGGTAATATTTGCATATTCGGGAATATCGACCGTTTTATATTTTTGGGAATAGTATGTGCCGAAAGAGCCGTCTGCAATCAGCTTGCTCTTTTTAAGGTATTCTCTGATATTCATAATTTCTCCTATATTTTTATTATGCCTGCTTTGCGCAAGCCTTGCAATTCGGGTTTTGTTTCGGGAGTTTTATTTTGCGGAAAGACGCATTTAAAGCATTGTAAATAAGCATATAACCGCATAAAAGTTCACCCTTTGAGAGTAAAAACTTTATTGCCTCCATTGCCTGCAAACTGCCTGTTACTCCGCAAGCCGCACTTATAACTCCTACCTCCTTTGGAAGAGGTACATCGCCCGCTTTCGGTTCTTCTTCAAAAACACATCGGTAGCACGGGGATTTGTGCGGAATATATGTCATAAGCTGACCTTCAAAACCGACAACGCCTGCATGACAAAACGGCTTTTCCGCCTTTACACAGTAATCGTTAATCAAAAACTTACTGCCGAAATTATCGGTGCAATCAAGCACAAAATCATAATCAGAGATAAGCTCGGCTATATTTTCACTGTTCACATATGTTTTGTAGGTTTTGACATTAACATCGGGATTCAACTTATTTATTTTTTCCTTAGCCGATTCAACTTTTGCTTTGCCTATATCGGCACAGTTATGTATAACCTGTCTTTGCAGATTAGACACATCAACTTCGTCGGCATCTGCAATGCCAATTGTGCCTACTCCTGCGCTTGCAAGATACATAAGCGCAGGTGAGCCAAGACCGCCCGCACCGATTACAAGTACGCTTGAAGAAAGCAACTTTTTCTGTCCGCTCTCTCCTATCTCTTTCATTACAAGCTGTCTTGAATAGCGTTTGTTTTGTTCGTAGGTTAAATTCATAAAAACTCCTAAAATAAAAATCAGGGCAGAAAAACTCTGCCCTAATATTTTAATACTATTTGATTGTAATTGTCAACTTAAATCAGATAAAATCTTTAATATCCTCGCAAATCTGCTCTTTGGTGAGATGATTTTCGGCAAGAACTTCATTATAGTCATATCTGTCGAGAAACTCTTTCTTTAAACCGTAGTTAAATACTTTGACATCAGATTTACCGTAAAATCTTGCAATTTTTTCGCCGAAACCGCCGTTAAGAATACCGTCCTCAAGTGTAATTACAACATCGTGAGTTTTTGCAAGTTCTGCAAGCAAGTCTTTGTCCGTACCTGTAATGTAAACAGGATTTACAACGGTAGCGTCAATACCGTACTGCTTTTTAATTTCATCGGCAACACTTTCACCGAGCTGATAGAATGTGCCGAGTCCGAGAATTGCAACCTTGCCGCCTTCTTTTGTGACGCTGTATTTGTTAAGGTTGTCAAAGTCAATCGGTTTGTAATTCGGATTTGAAACAACTCCGTTGCCCGGTACTCTGATTGCAACAGGGTACTTTCTCTGCGACATACTCCATTCAACCATAGCAAGATATTCTTCCTTACAAGTAGGTGCAAGATATACAAGGTTCGGAATATTTGAAAGCATTGCAATATCGTAGATACCGAGGTGAGTTACATCGTTCATACCGAATACTGTCGCAGCAAAAACAATAATTGTAACAGGGTTTGAATTAATACATAAATCCTGTGAAATCTGGTCATATGTTCTCTGTATAAATGAACTGTAAACACCGTAAACAGGTTTAGCGCCGTTTTTTGCCATACCCGAAGCAAGGGCTACTGCGTGCTCCTCGGCAATGCCTACATCAATAAACTGCTTGCCTGCAATGTCACGCTTGTCCTTTGTAAAGCCTGCAACAGCAGGAGTACCCGAAGTAATAACAGCAACGCTCTTATCGTTCTTCATCTTATCAAGAAGATAATTTACCGTAATATCATCATAGCTTTCGCCGTCAAATTCAAATTTAGATCTGCCTGTTTCAATGTCAAACGGCATACACCAGTGCCAATTCTCTTTGTCCTTTTCGGCAGGAGCATAACCCTTACCCTTTTGTGTGCAAATATGAACGACTACAGGGTGGTCAATGTCTTTTACGCTTTCAAAAGCTGAAATAAGCTGTTCAATATCGTTGCCGTCCTTGACAAATACATAGTCAAGTCCCATTGCCTTAAAGAGGTTACATTTGGCTTTACCGTCCGTATCTCTTAAAAGTTTGAGATTTTTATAAAGTCCGCCGTGATTTTCGGCGATAGACATATCGTTATCGTTTACAACAATAATAAAGTTGCCGTCAAACTCTCCTGCATAATCAAGACCCTCAAGAGCCTCACCGCCGCTTAACGAACCGTCGCCGATTACGGCAATTACATTTTCCTTGCCGCCGTTTAAATCTCTTGCCTTTGCAAGACCCGACGCAAGGCTGACAGATGTTGAGGTGTGACCGATATTAAATAAATCGTGCTCGCTTTCGTCAGGATTTGCATAGCCTGAAACATCGTCATACTTATCTTCAAAAATGAATGCTTCTTTTCTGCCTGTAAGAATTTTGTGGCAGTAACTCTGATGCGATACATCAAAGACAAACTTGTCAACAGGTGAATTAAACACATAATGCAATGCTATAATAGCCTCCGCCATACCGAGGTTAGGGCCGAAGTGTCCGCCGTGGATACTTAGCTTTTTTATGAGGACTGTACGCATTTCCTGTGCAAGCTGTTTCATTTCTTCCGTATTGAGTGCTTTTACATCTTGAGGTGAATTAATTTTTTCAATATACATAATAACATCTCCTGTAAATTTTATAAAGATATTATAACTGTTAAAGCTGACTTTAAGTCAATAGTTTTTTTTAATTTTTTGCAAAAAATTTGCAGATGCCGTTTAAATCGACATCTGCAAATAAAATTATGAAATTGAAATTACATTGTATCCCTGGTCTTCGACAGTTTTCTTGAGTACATCGTTTGAAACTTCTGCGGTAAGTGTTACAACAGCTGTGCCTTTTTCGTGGCTTACTTCTGCCTGACTTACCTGTGCAAGTCCCTCAAGACTTTGTTTTACTCTGCCCTCGCAGTGTGAACACATAATACCGTCAATTTTCATTGTCTTTGTCATAGCATTATCATCCTTTTTTGATTTATATTTTATTTTTCTGTCTTTCTTTGGATTTGTAATGTCAAAGAAATTCAGCCTTAGAGCATTGGTTACAACGCAGAAACTCGACAGGCTCATTGCCGCTGCACCGAACATCGGATTAAGCTGCCAGCCGAGCAACGGAATCCAAACGCCTGCCGCAAGCGGAATACCGATAACATTATAGATAAATGCCCAGAAAAGATTTTCGTGGATATTTCTCAATGTTTTGCGGCTAAGTCTTACCGCTGCGGGAACATCCGTAAGTTTGCTCTTCATAAAAACAACATCGGCGGCATCAATTGCAATGTCCGTACCCGAACCGATTGCCATACCTATATCAGCTCTTGTAAGCGCAGGTGCGTCATTTATACCGTCGCCGACCATAAGAACCTTGCCCTGCTTTTTGAGTTCGGCAACAACTTTTTCTTTACCGTCAGGCATAACGCCTGCAATAACTTCGTCAACACCTGCAAGTTTTCCTACAGCCTTAGCTGTTCTCTCATTGTCGCCCGTGAGCATTACAACCTTAATGCCCATATTTTGTAATTGTTTAATAGCCTTTGGACTTTCCTCTTTTATTACATCGGCAACGGCAATTATACCTAACAGCTTATCGCCTTTCATAAAGAACAGAGGTGTTTTTCCTTCCTTAGAAAGACTGTCTGCTCTGCTTGAAATATCATTTGAAATATTTATAAGTGAAGAAATATACTTTTTACTGCCGCCGATTATCTTTTCACCGTTGTATTCGGCAGACAATCCGTTACCCGATTCAGCCTTAAAATCTGTAACGTCATACGGATTTAAAGAAAGTTCCTCCGCTTTTACGATTATCGCTTTTGCAAGCGGATGTTCGCTTTTGGCTTCAATTGAATATGCATATTTTAAAAGTTCATTTTCTGTGATTTCAAACGGAATAACATCTGTAACCTTTGGTTCGCCCTTAGTGATTGTACCTGTCTTGTCAAGTACGGCAATTTGAGTTTTACCTGCCTCTTCAAGAGATGCTGCGGTTTTAAAGAGAATACCTTTTCTTGCGCCCATTCCGTTGCCGACCATAATAGCAACAGGTGTGGCAAGTCCGAGTGCGCACGGGCAACTGATTACAAGAACCGATATACCTCTTGCAAGCGCATAACCTACAGTCTGACCGCACAAAAGCCAAACCGCAATGGTAATAAGGGCTATCACGATTACTGCAGGAACAAATACACCCGAAACCTTATCGGCAATTTTAGCTACGGGAGCTTTGGTTGCCGCAGCATCGCTTACCATTTTAATAATTTGAGAAAGCGCAGTGTCTTCTCCTACAGCCGTTGCACTGCATTTAATAAAGCCTGCTTTATTAATAGTACCTGCCGAAACAGTGTCACCGACAACTTTATCTACAGGAATACTCTCGCCTGTAAGAGCCGACTCGTCAACAGCTGTACTGCCATCTGTGATTTCAGCGTCAACGGGAATACTCTCACCCGGACGAACAACGAATACATCGCCTTTTTTCACCTTATCAACAGTTACTTCGGTTTCTTTGCCGTCAATCAACAAGGTTGCTTTTTTAGGTGCAAGGTTCAAAAGTGCCTTGAGTGCATTTGTCGTCTTACCTTTTGAGTAAGCCTCAAGCATTTTGCCCACCGTAATCAGCGTAAGAATCATTGCCGCCGATTCAAAATAGAACTCGTGCATATAACTCATAACAAGTTCAGCATTGCCTTTTACCTGTGCATCGGTCATTGCAAAAAGTGCATATACACTGTACACAAACGATGCACCCGAGCCGAGGGCAACAAGCGTGTCCATATTCGGTGAACGGTGAATCAGACCTTTAAATCCGCTTATAAAAAATTTCCGGTTTATAACCATTATTATAACGCAGAGCAAAAGCTGAGCAAGTCCCATTGCGATATGATTATCCGCAAAAAACGCAGGCAACGGCCAACCCCACATCATATGCCCCATTGAAATATACATCAGCACGACAAGAAAGCCAACAGAGGCAATCAGTCTGTGCATAAGTACAGGAGTGTCTTTATCTTTCAATTGATCGGTTTCGGCAGACTGTTTTTTCTCTGCGCCTGCCACACTCGCACCGTAACCCGCCTTTTCAACGGCTGCGATTATGCTCTCTTCACTTGCACTGCCCTCTACTCCCATAGAATTTGTAAGCAGGCTTACCGAGCAGGACTGTACGCCCTCAACCTTTGAAACCGCTTTTTCAACACGGGAACTGCAAGCAGCACAACTCATTCCCGTAACATTAAATTTTTTCATCAAAAGCACCTACCTCATAAGCTTTTGCAAGGTTGCGACAAGGTCGTCAATTGTTTCGTCTTTACCGTTGCGAATATCCTCCGCCACACAGGTTTTGATATGATTTGCAAGCAGCTCTTTATTAAATGAATTGAGCGCCGCATTAACGGCAGAAACCTGAACCAGAATATCGGTGCAATAGGCATTTTTCTCAAGCATACCTTTAATACCCCTTATCTGCCCCTCTATGCGGTTAAGACGATTGATGAGAGCCTTGTACTCTTTCTCGCTTCTTTGCTTTGTTTTATTACTGTGACAATTTTCACATGCCATAAAATCAGTCCTTTATACTTTCATACCCCATTAGGGTATATTTATTATATACCCCC
>OMBE01000197.1_pt1 | contig 8807 bp, 8 predicted proteins | sample 1644781 | NCBI WGS metagenome assembly OMBE01 (sample SAMEA103958155, study PRJEB25191) | human gut metagenome | biome: human-associated habitat [ENVO:00009003]; feature: intestine environment [ENVO:2100002]; material: feces | place: Germany | collected 2013/2015
ATTGAATTCCTGGAGTAGACTTGATTATTTGACGCTTTTGTGTTATCTTACATAGGATTTCATTTGGTTAAGAGATATCATGGAGGCTGAAATGGACAGAGGAGTGATTCAGGTTTATTATGGAGAGGGACATGGTAAATCGACCGCGGCAATCGGGAATGCAATTCGTATTGCCAGCGAGGGAAAAAGCGTCATTATCATTCAGTTCTTGAAGGGAAAAAATGAAAACGAACTGACATTTTTAAGCCGGCTGGAGCCGGAAATAAAAATATTCCGTTTTGCAAAATCGGATGAGTGTTTTGAGGCACTTTCCGAGGAGGCAAAACAGGAAGAAAGTATGAATCTGCGCAATGGATTCAATTACGGAAAGAAAGTCGTTACGACAGGTGCCTGTGATATGCTAATCTTAGACGAGGTACTTGGAATTGTGGACGAAAAGGTGATAAGCCCTGAAGAAATCTGTGAGCTGTTTGCCGCAAAGCCGGAAGAAATGACTCTGGTCTGCACAGGACGCGTTCTGGATGAAAAAATCCGTGAGGCAGCAGACGAGGTTTATAATATCGCACCGGAGAAATAGATTGACAGACTATGCCGGTGGTGGTAGAATGAAAGAAATACATGGGATAGAGGTCGCGTAATTCATGAGTAGCCTGTTGGATGTGGCAGACACAGTCGAATGCAGGTAAAAGGGGAAAGCGCCGAAAGAACCGGATGACTGCAGTCTGGTTTTTGGGCATGCGGTGAATAATCGTATGACTGTCAGAAGCGTATGAGCGTGGATGGAGAGCTATCAGATCTAAAAAAGGTTAGATTGACCAGCTCGTTTTGAGCTGGTTTTTTTATTTAGAAAGGAGAATAAAACAGTGGCAATTTTTAAGGGAGCCGGAGTCGCAATCGTGACACCAATGAAGAACAATGAGGAAGTTAATTATGATAAACTTGAGGAACTGATCAACCAGCAGATTGACGGTGGTACAGATGCCATCGTAATTGCAGGTACGACAGGAGAAAGCGCAACACTTACGATGGAAGAACACCGTGATGTGATCAAGGCAGCCATCGAGTTTACAAAACATCGTGTTCCGGTTGTGGCAGGTACCGGTTCAAACTGCACACGTACAGCCATCCAGCTTTCACAGGAGGCAGAAGAGGCAGGAGCAGACGGACTTCTGATCGTTACACCATATTATAACAAGGCAACACAGGCAGGCCTGATCAGCCATTATTCACAGATCGCAGACAGCACCAAGTGTCCGATCATTATGTATAATGTGCCGGGACGTACCGGATGTAATCTTCTTCCGGAGACGGTTGCCGAGCTGGTCCGCACCAAGAGTAATCTCGTAGGATTAAAGGAAGCAACCGGAAATCTGGCACAGGCTTCCAAGACGATGGCACTTACCGACGGAAAACTGGATCTTTATTCCGGTGAAGACGGTCTTGTTGTACCGCTTATGTCAATCGGTGCAGTCGGTGTGATTTCGGTATGGAGCAATGTGGCACCGGGCAAAGTACACGCAATGTGTGAAAGCTTCTTCAAGGGTGATATTAAGACAGCAAGAAAACTGCAGCTGGAGGCGCTTCCACTGGTAGATGCACTGTTTTCCGAAGTAAATCCGATTCCGGTTAAGAAGGCATTAAACCTGATGGGTATGGAAGTAGGACCGCTTCGTTCCCCACTCTGTGAGATGAGCGAGGCTAATGCAAAGAAACTTGCAGAAGTAATGAAAAATTATGGAATTTTAGCATAGATCAGGGAGGCACAAAAGAAAATGACAAGAGCGATCATGAATGGCTGCAACGGGAAGATGGGACAGTGTATCACAGGAATCTGTGCGCAGGATGAGGACATTGAGATTGTTGCAGGAATTGATACTTATGATGGAATCAAAAATGATTATCCGGTATTTGCCAGTCTGAAAGAGTGTACGGTGGATGCGGATGTAATCATTGATTTTTCCAATGCAAAAGCAGTGGATGCGCTGCTTGCATATGGTGTGGAAAAACAGATTCCGATCGTGCTTTGTACGACAGGACTTTCCGAACAGCAGCTTGCCGATGTGGAAAAAGCATACGAAAAAGTTGCAATTTTAAAATCCGCAAATATGTCTCTCGGAATCAATACTCTGATGGAACTGCTCAAAAAAGCTGCGCAGGTATTTGCGCCGGCAGGATTTGATATGGAGATTGTAGAGAAACATCATAACCAGAAGCTGGATGCACCGAGCGGCACGGCACTGGCACTGGCTGATTCCATGAATGAGGCACTGGATGAGGCATATACCTATACCTATGACAGAAGCCAGAAGCGCAAGAAGAGGGATAAATACGAAATTGGACTCTCTTCTGTTCGTGGTGGCAATATTGTCGGAGAGCATGAAGTGATTTTCGCCGGACAGGATGAGGTGATTGAATTCAAGCATACGGCATACTCCAAGGCGGTATTTGCAAAGGGCGCTGTGGAAGCAGCAAAATTTTTAAAAGGAAAGCCTGCAGGACATTATGATATGGCAGATGTCATTGCGGCAAAATAAACGGGAAGAGAGGCACTGATAATCAGTGCCTTTTTTGCGCAAAATGTTTGACAGTGCAGCTGGTTCATATTTATAATGGAAAGAAGAAACCTGACGATAAGAAAGAGGTAGAAAATGAAAAATAAAACCAGAAGGCTTGCAGCATTTTTGCTTTCTGCAGCAGTTGTCATAACTGCTGTTCCGGGAATGCAGGAACGGGTTTATGCCCAGAAAACCGGCGGATACACAGAGTCACCCAAAAGTGAAAATGTTCCGGTGGTACAAGAAACAAAATCCAGGCTGAAAAAGGCAGAAGCAGTGCCGTCCGCCTATATGAACAAGTTGTCGGAACTTACGATCCGCTATCCTGGCGTGCGTGATCAGGGAAAATATGATACGTGCTGGGCATTTTCCGCAATCGGACTTGCGGAGTTTGATCTGATTGCAGACAATCAGACGGCAGACAAAAGTATTGATCTGAGTGAATTGCAGCTTGCCTATTTTACTTATAATAATGTAGAAGACCCGCTGGGTGGAACATTTGGCGACTCTTTAAATATTATGAACCATAAAAATTATCTGACCATGGGCGGAAATCTGGATTTCGCGAGCCGGACGCTTCTGCAGTGGGAAGGGGTGACGGACGAGAACCGTGTACCGTACGCTCTGGCACCGACCACCACGACACTGGCAAAAAGTTACGCTTTTGATCAGGATGTGGCACATCTGCAGAATGTATATATTATTAATATTCACAAAAATGCTACCCAGGTGAAATGTGAGATTATGCAGCACGGATCTGCCGGGCTGGGACTGTATATGGACGGAACGGCCAACTATGTGGGATCTGCAGTCTATGCAGAAACAGGAGAGAATGTGGCAACCTATTACTGCCCGACAAGCAGTGTTGCATCGAACCATGCAGTGAATATTGTGGGCTGGGATGATAATTTTCCGGCATCTTCGTTTAAAAATAAACCGGCAGGAGACGGAGCATGGCTTTGCAGGAACAGCTGGTCGGATAAGACAGAAAACAATATCAACAGTTATTTCTGGCTTTCTTATTATGATAAATCCATCGAGGATGCTGCATGGATTTTTGATTTTGAGTCTGCGGATAATTATGATTATAATTATCAGTATGATGGTGGGGCAGATGTGGGAAAACTGCGTGGAATTTCGACTTCAGCGAATATTTTCAGGGCAAAAAAGGCAGATAATGAACTGGTGAAAGCAGTTTCAATTTCCCTTTCCAAAGATGCGAATGTTCCATATACGATCCGTGTATATACGAATCTGACAAACCTGCATAATCCTAAGAGTGGCATACTTGCAGCAAAGGTGTCCGGTACAACAACGTATGCCGGAACCCATACCATCAGGCTGAATAAAGCGGTATCCGTACCTCAGGGAACTTACTATGCGGTTGTGGTAGAACTGCAGAAAAGCGGTGTCGGACTCGATATGGAATATGCAGTCAGTGACAGCAGTTTAACCAGCCGGGTATATTGTGATTATAATCAGAGTTTCCTCTATCGCGGTGGCAGCTGGGAAGATGTGGCGGATGTAAGCACCAGTTACGGTGGAAGAATCGGAAACATCTGTATCAAGGCATATGCGGATAATGCAGGGACAAGTATCGGTGCGGTAGAGAATATAAAAGCGGTCCGCTGTGCAAAAAATGCAGTGCGTATTTCCTGGGGCAAAACGGCAGGTGCGAAAGGGTATGAAATTTATCAGGCATCCAGCAAGAACGGAACTTATAAAAAGATTGCAGCTACAACGTCCACAAAGTACAAAATTAAGACAACCTCAAAGAAGTCGGTATATTATAAAGTACGCGCTTATAAGACAACGCAGGGCATTCGGATCTGTGGGAATTTTTCGGGATCTGTTGCTGTGAAACGTTAAAAGAAAGGAAAAAGAATGACCATTTTAATCAAAGGGGGACATGTCATCAATCCGGCAACACAGATGGATGAAGTGGCAGATGTCCTGATCGAAGATCAGAAGATAAAAAAGATTGGAAAAGAACTTCCGGAAAAAGAAGCCGAACGTGTGATCAATGCGGACGGATGTTATGTGATGCCGGGATTTATTGATATGCATGTACATTTCCGCGATCCGGGATTTGAACAGAAAGAGGATATTTATACCGGGATGCAGGCCGCTGCGCATGGTGGATATACGACAGTGCTGACCATGCCGAATACAAAGCCGGTAGCAGACAATCCGGATATTGTCAATTATGTGCACAACAAAGCAAAATCCGGGAGCTGTATTCATGTCCTGCAGGTTGGTGCGGTGACAAAGGGACAGCAGGGAAAAGAGCTTGCGGATATTGAAGGAATGGTTAAGGCAGGAAGTCCGGCAATCAGCGAGGACGGAAAATCTGTCATGGATGCCGCTTTGTATCGGGACGGTATGCTTGAGGCAGCGCGTCTGGGCATTCCGGTACTTGCCCATTGCGAAGATATCCATATGGTACGCGGAGGTGTCATGAATGCCGATGCAAAAGCAAAAGAACTGGGACTTCCGGGAATTACCAATTCCGTGGAGGATGTGATTGTTGCAAGAGATATTATTCTGGCAAAAGATACCGGGGCACAGCTTCATCTGTGTCATTGTTCCACAAAGGATTCCGTGCTCATGGTAAAAGTGGCAAAGGAAGAAGGTGTCCGGGTGTCGGCAGAAGTGTGTCCGCATCACTTTACGCTGTCCACGGACGATATGAAAGAAGCGGATACCAATTACAAGATGAATCCGCCACTCCGCACAAAGGAAGATGTGAAAGCACTGCGTGAGGGACTGCGGGATGGCATTATGGAAGTGATTTCCACAGACCATGCGCCACACACATTTGAAGATAAAAACCGTTCGATGCAGGAAGCACCGTTTGGAATTGTCGGACTGGAAACCGCCGCATGTCTTACACATAATGAACTGGTACTCGGTGGATATCTGACGCCGATGCAGATGGCAGCGTGTATGAGTTACCATCCGGCACAGATTGTCGGTATTGATAAGGGAGATATCCAGCCGGGAAAAGCGGCAGATGTCGTGATCTTTGATCCAGAGGAAACCTACCGCATTGACAAAAACACATTTGCTTCCAAGGGAAGAAATACACCGTTTGACGGGAAAGAAGTTACGGGACGTGTAAAGTGCACGATCTGTGACGGCGAAGTTGTATTTAATGAATTAAATAAGTAATAAATTAAGAAGGGAAATCAATCACATGATCAACAAATTAGTAGAAAAAATTAAAAAGACCAACGCACCTATCGTTGTGGGACTCGATCCGATGCTTTCTTATGTGCCGGAGCACATACAAAAAGCAGCGTTCGCTCAGTTCGGTGAGACGTTAGAGGGAGCAGCAGAAGCCATCTGGCAGTACAATAAAGCTATTGTCGATGCAACATACGACCTGATTCCTGCAGTGAAGCCGCAGATCGCGATGTATGAGCAGTTTGGTGTGGCCGGTGTAGCGGCATTCCAGAAGACGGTAGATTACTGCCACGAGAAAGATCTGGTTGTGATCGGAGATGTAAAGCGTGGGGATATCGGTTCCACATCCGCAGCCTATGCGACCGGACATCTCGGAAAAGTACAGATCGGAAGCAAAACATATACCGGTTTTAATGAGGATTTTGCTACAGTAAATCCATATCTGGGAACCGATGGTATCAAGCCGTTTGTGGATGTATGCAAAGAAGAAAAGAAAGGAATCTTTATTCTCGTAAAGACCTCCAATCCATCCAGCGGAGAGTTCCAGGATCGTCTGATCGACGGTCGTCCGCTGTATGAACTGGTTGGTGAAAAGGTAGCAGAGTGGGGAAGTGAATGTATGGGAGATTCCTACAGCTATGTTGGAGCAGTTGTCGGAGCAACGTATCCGGAGCAGGGGGAAATTCTTCGTAAAGTGATGCCGAAATCGTTCATTCTGGTACCGGGTTATGGTGCACAGGGAGGACAGGGCAAGGATCTGGTACATTTCTTTAATGAGGATGGATTAGGAGCAATTGTAAACTCTTCCCGTGGTATCATCTGTGCTTACAAACAGGATAAGTATAAAGAGCAGGGAATGACACCGGAGAACTTCGCAGATGCCTCCCGTCTGGCAGTCAAAGATATGATCGCAGACATATCCGGAGCACTTGCACAGAGATAAAAATAAAGTTGTGATTTTACAAAAGGGAGACAGTTGGATTTTATGAGCGAAAAATTTCAGGAAAATGTTACGGTGCTGAAGCAGCAGTGCATCGGAAAAGATATCTATGACATGACAATCCAGACGAAGCATATTGCAGGACATGCAAAGGCAGGACAGTTTGTATCATTGTACAGTAATGATGCCAGCAAACTTCTGCCACGTCCGATCAGCCTGTGTGGGATTGATGCAGAGGCAGGAACACTTCGTCTGGTATACCGGGTAACGGGAGAAGGAACCGGAACGGAAGAATTCTCCCGGTTAAAAGCGGGCGATAAGATCCGGGTACTGGGACCGCTTGGAAACGGATTTACCGTGGAGCCGGGAAAGAAAGCTTTCCTGATCGGCGGAGGAATCGGAATTCCTCCGATGCTTGAACTTGCAAAGAGCATCAAGGCTGCCGGCACCTGTGAATTTGTCAGTGTGATGGGATACCGGGATGCACAGACGTTTCTTCTGGATGAATTTAAAGAACAGGGAGACTGTTACGTGGCAACGGAAGATGGAAGTGTCGGTGCAAAGGGAAATGTGCTGGATGCCATGAAAGAGTATAAGTTAAATGCAGATGTAATATATGCGTGCGGACCGACACCGATGCTGCGGGCGTTGAAAGCGTATGCAGCAGAGCAGGGCATGACCTGTTATATTTCCATGGAAGAACGGATGGCATGCGGAATCGGTGCATGTCTGGCATGTGTGTGCAATTCCAAAGAAAAAGATGCACATTCCAATGTGAAAAACAAGAGAATCTGTAAAGAAGGGCCGGTATTTCTGGCTGAGGAGGTGGATCTGTAATGAATACAAGTGTGGAATTATGTGGTGTTACCTTAAAAAACCCGGTAATGACGGCATCCGGAACCTTTGGCTCCGGAGCAGAATACAGTGAATTTACAGACTTAAACCGGCTTGGTGCGGTGGTTACCAAAGGTGTGGCAAATGTACCGTGGCCGGGAAATCCGACTCCGCGTGTGGCAGAAGTCTATGGCGGGATGCTCAACGCCGTGGGATTGCAGAATCCGGGAATTGATCTGTTCTGTGAGAGAGATATTCCATTCCTGAAAAAATATGATACTAAAATTATTGTAAACGTATGCGGACACTCGACAGAGGAATATGTGGAAGTGGTAAAACGGCTGGCAGAAGAGTCGGTGGACATGCTGGAAATCAATATTTCCTGCCCGAACGTAAAAGAGGGTGGAATTGCTTTTGGACAGGATCCGAAAGCGGTAGAAGCAATCACAAAGGAAATGAAAAAGTATGCAAAACAGCCGGTGATCATGAAACTGAGTCCGAATGTCACAGACATCACAGAGATGGCGCGTGCAGCGGAAGCAGGTGGTGCGGATGCCCTGTCTTTGATTAACACGATCACGGGAATGAAGATTGATATCAACCGGAGAAAATTTGTTCTTGCAAACAAGACCGGTGGGATGTCCGGTCCGGCAATTCATCCGGTAGCCGTGCGTATGGTTTATCAGACGGCACAGGCAGTAAAGGTTCCGATCATTGGAATGGGAGGAATTATGAATGCTGCAGATGCGATTGAGATGATACTGGCGGGTGCGACAGCTGTATCTGTCGGCACCGCCAATTTCCGGAATCCGGCAGTGACCATGGAAATTGTAGAAGGCATTGAGCGCTACATGGAAAAATATCATGTGAGCGATATCAAAGAACTAATCGGTGCCGTTTCGGAATAAAGATATGGTAACTGCTTACTGTTTTTGAATATATGGTACCAGGGATTTCATTTTGGCAGCAATGTTTTCCAGAATCTGTGTGTTTACGGTCTCTGCATCCATTGTTTCGGATGCATGGGCGGTCAGTTCTTCAGAAACTGCGGAAATTGTCTGTACGGAATCTGAAATTGCCTGATTAGAGTTACGCAGATCTGTGGTATTGCTGGTCAGTTCCTCGATACTGTTCTGAATGGAAACAGAATTTCGCTGGATGACAGAAAAGCTTTCGGCAGTATTCTGCGTACTTTCTTTTTATGATTCGCGCATTGAAAACCCACCGGAAGTATGCTAAAATTTAATAGAAAACTGCGAAATAACAAGGGCAGAATGCCTTTTGATACAGGA
>OMBE01000202.1_pt1 | contig 8702 bp, 3 predicted proteins | sample 1644781 | NCBI WGS metagenome assembly OMBE01 (sample SAMEA103958155, study PRJEB25191) | human gut metagenome | biome: human-associated habitat [ENVO:00009003]; feature: intestine environment [ENVO:2100002]; material: feces | place: Germany | collected 2013/2015
TAAAGGCGTCCGCGGTAAAATCTCCGTAGTTCGTCTCAACCAGACGGGTTACCGCCACGACACCGACTCGCGCTACGGCTACGCCGACGGTGACCTTGGCCGCATCAAGACGCAGCAGTCGCTTTTAAAGGCGATGATCGAGCAGCTTTTGCAGCTCAAGAACGTGACGAAGATCGGCGACTTTGCCCGCGTGGTGAAAAACAACGTTACCTCCGACCTGACGTTTGAGGAAATGCTGTGGTTCGGCTCGCAGGCCGTCATGGGCGGGCTCAAGATCGAGAATGTCAACTTCGTCACGATGCCGAACACGAACAAATCGTGTTACAGCCGCGTGTACCACAGGATGCAGTCTTACGTGACGCCGAACGCGCAGGAGCTGCTGGACCTCGTCAACAACGAGCTCAGCCCGTTTGTCGAGAAGTTCACGATGCGCGACCTTGACATCATGTCCGTCAACGCGGATGGCTCGGTGTCCTCGTCCACGGGACATGTGGAGGACAGCAAGGCCGCCCAGCCGCAGAACCACCATTCCTCCTCCGGCTCACAGACCGGCACAGGGGACAGCGGCACGACGACCGACCCGGGTACGGCCACCGATCCCGGCAATACCGGCGACAACAGCGGCACGACGGTCGACCCCGGCAATACCGGCGACAACAGCGGCGGCACGACCGTTGATCCGGGCAACACTGGCGATAACAGCGGTACGACCACGCCAACCACGCCCGTCGACCCCGTGACGCCGATCGACCCGGGTACAGGCGAGAGCGGAACGACCGGCGACAACAGCGGCACGACCGGCAGCGACGAAATGCCGGAATGGCTGCGCCCGTAACGTAAAAGAATAAAAAAGATCAAAAACTCAAAATAAGAAAAGGAGACCCCTATGTTACCTTCCAGAGAATTGGCCGAGATCGCCGTCAAGGCGCTCGACAGCAAAAAGGGTAAGGAGATCAGACTCATCCGCATCGACAAGATCACGACGCTCGCGGAGTACTTTGTCATCTGCACCGGTACGTCCAACACGCAGATCAACGCGCTGGGCGACGAGGTGGAAAAGGAGCTGACGGAATCCAGCAGCACCCACAAGCTGAACCCTGTCCAGGTAAAGTCCAGCCAGCTCTACGACAACTTCTACCAGAACATCCTCAGCTTCAAGATCGGTGACCCGGAGAAGGTCGATGCCGAGGCCAGCGGCAATGTTGACCACAGCCACAGCCACGGCCAGTGGGCTACCGATGGCACCCAGGAGACCATTGGTGACTACATGGCCGGCAAACTGAACGAGACTGGCAAGTGGGCTGAAGCCAACAGCTATTTCAACACCCTGGTGCTCTCCGGCATGACCGAGGAAGAAGCTACCTGGGCGGCCTTTGCCATGGCCACCAACATCGACTTCCAGAACGCTGGCAATGACTACCAGAACACCGCATGGAACTGGTACGCCTCTATGGTGCTGCATCAGGCCGACGGCACCCTGGATCTGACCAAGACCGACAAGAAAACCGGCGAGATCATCGGCGATGACGAGGGCGAGGGCCAGACCAGCTTCTACCTGTGGAAGTACGAGACCGACAAGGAAACCGGTGAAAAGGACACCATGTACTGCACCTATGTGGAGCCTACCTACACCACCAACGAGGCAGGCGAACAGGTGCTGGAGAAGGACGGCTTCTACTGCTGGGTCAAGTACGACCCCTCCAAGGACAAGCTGACCTACACCGTCACCACCACCAACGGCAAGCTGAACATCGACTATGCCCTGCTGGAAAACGTGGTGTACTACCTGCAGGAAGCCATCGCCCCTGACGGCTACGACACCGACCCGGAGATCTACGTCATCTGCGATGAGGAGTCCTACAAGGAGCTGGAGGGCACCGAGGTGACCAACCCCGCCACCGGCGCCACCAGCAAGGTGACCGAGTCCAGCTGGCTCGGCTCCATCCTCGGCGGCAAGACCCTGTCCATCAACTTCATGAACACGGCCACCGTGGTACCTGACCCCGATCCGGAACCCACGCCGGATCCGGACCCCGTGCCGCCCGTTGATCCGGATATCCCCGTGGACCCCGCCAACCCGGACAATCCCTCGGTGCAGGACGCTGACCCGGATAAGACCCCTGTGACCCCGGAGAACCCCCAGAACCCCGCCGTGCAGGACACCACCCCGGACGCCGCCGCCCTGCCCCAGACCGGCACCACCAGCTGGATGGCCGGTGTGCTGGCAAGCCTGGGCTCCCTGCTGCTGGCCTGCGGATGGTTCTTCACCCGCAAACAGGTTTCCCCCAAGCACTGAGCACCCCTGAACCGCAGGAATCTCCGCACGGACGCATAAGAACCGCCGCATCCTGTGCCTTGCAAAAGGCCGCCGGGTGCGGCGGTTTTGGTTGTGTGCCGCGCACAGCTGCGGGGGTTCGCGGCGTTTCGCACAGAAAGCCGGGCAAACCCGGTAGCAGATTTGGCGCAGCTGTCACTTGAACATTTTTCAGTGCAGGGTATAATAAAGCTATCGGAACAAAGGCGTTCCGCAGGGGCATCGTCTGCCCTTGCGGGGCGCTTTTTTTCGTTTTCCGGGGTGCGGAGGGTGCCGCGCCCGGCAGAGCACAATCTGGAGTGTCAAAAGGATGGGAAAGACTATGCAAAACTTTACAGAGCAAACGCACACCCTTGGCCTGTACGATCCACAGTTTGAGCACGATGCCTGCGGCATCGGCGCTGTGGTGGACATCAAGGGCCGCAAGAGCCACCAGACCGTGGACGACGCTTTGCGCATCGTGGAGCGGCTGGAGCACCGCGCCGGTAAGGACGCCGAGGGCAAGACCGGCGACGGCGTGGGCATCATGCTGCAGATCAGCCACAAGTTCTTCTCCAAGGTGGCCGAGGAGCTGAACATCCGGCTGGGCAACGAGCGGGAGTACGGCGTGGGCATGTTCTTCTTCCCCCAGAACGAGCACATGCGCGCCCAGGCCATGAAGCTGTTCGAGGTGGTCACCCGCAAGGAGGGGCTGGAGTTCCTGGCCTGGCGCAAGGTGCCCGTAGACCCGGACGCCGTGGGCCAGAAAGCCCGCGACTGCATGCCCTCCATCTGGCAGTGCTTCATCAAAAAGCCCGCCAAGGTGAGCAAGGGCATCGACTTTGACCGCAAACTGTATGTGGTGCGCCGCGTGTTCGAGCAGGCCAGCAACGGCACCTATGTGCCCAGCCTGTCCAGCCGCACCATCGTCTACAAGGGCATGTTCCTGGTGCACGACCTACGCCTGTTCTACGCCGACCTGCAGGACCCCGACTACGAGTCCGCCATCGGTATGGTGCACAGCCGCTTCTCCACCAACACCAACCCCAGCTGGATGCGTGCACACCCCAACCGGTTCATCCTGCACAACGGCGAGATCAACACCATCAAGGGCAACACGGACGCCATGCTGGCCCGCGAGGAGAGCATCTCCAGCCCCATCCTGCAGGACGACATGAACAAGATCCTGCCCATCATCAACACCTCCGGCTCGGACTCCGCCATGCTGGACAACGCGCTGGAATTTATGGTGATGAACGGCATGGACCTGCCCCTGGCCGTGATGATCACCATCCCGGAGCCGTGGGAGAACAACAAGAACATCAGCCCCAAAAAGCGGGACTTCTACCAGTATTACGCCACCATGCTGGAGCCGTGGGACGGCCCCGCCGCCATCCTCTTCTCGGACGGCGACGTGATGGGCGCTGTGCTGGACCGCAACGGTCTGCGCCCCAGCCGCTACTACATCACCAAGGACGGACGCATGATCCTGTCCTCTGAGGTGGGCGTGCTGGAATGCGACCCGGAGAATATTCTGGTCAAGGAGCGCCTGCGTCCCGGCAAGATGCTGCTGGTGGATACCGTCAAGGGCGAGGTGGTGGACGATGAAAAGCTGAAGGAACTTTATGCCAGCCGCGAGCCCTACGGCGAATGGATCGACCGCAATCTGGTGCAGCTGAGCGGATTGAAGATCCCCAACGTGAAGGTGGAGGGCTACACCGGCGAACAGCTGACCCGCCTGCAGAAGGTGTTCGGCTACAAGTACGAGGACGTGAACACCATGATCCTTGCCATGGCGCGGGCGGGCGCAGAGCCTTCCGGTGCCATGGGTACCGACACCCCGCTGGCTGTGCTCAGCAGCCAGCATCCCCCGCTGTTCAACTACTTCAAGCAGCGGTTTGCACAGGTGACGAACCCGCCCATTGACGCCATCCGGGAAAAGGTGGTCACCTCCACCAGCGTTTATATCGGTGCACACGGCAACCTGCTGGAGGATAAGCCGGAGAACTGCAAGGTGCTCAAGGTGCACAACCCCATCCTGACCAACACCGACCTGTTGAAGATCAAGTATATGAACGTGTCGGGCTTCAAGATGGCTACGGTGTCCATCAACTACTACAAGAATACCAGTCTGGAAAAGGCCATCGACCGGGTATTTCTGGAAGTAGACCGCGCTTACAAGGAGGGTGCAAACATCATCATCCTCTCAGACAGAGGTGTTGACGAAAACCACCTTGCTATTCCGTCATTGCTTGCGGTTTCGGCAGTTCACCAGCACCTAGTTGTTACCAAGAAAAGAACATCATGCGCTATCATTCTTGAAAGCGGCGAGCCACGAGAGGTACATCATTTTGCTACACTTCTTGGCTACGGTGCAAGTGCTATTAACCCATACCTTGCGCAGGAAACTATCCACGAGCTTATCGCAGATGACCTTCTCGACAAGGATTACTATGCGGCTGTTAATGACTACAATGACGCTATTCTCCACGGCATAGTTAAGATTGCATCTAAAATGGGTATTTCAACAATCCAGTCATACCATGGCTCACAAATTTTCGAGGCAATCGGTATCGGCAAGGATGTTATTGACAATTACTTTACAGGCACAGTCAGCAGAATAGGCGGTATCACATTAAAGGATATTGAAAAGAATGTTGACAGACTTCACACATCTGCTTTTGACCCTCTCGGACTCAGCACAAATCCTGAGCTTGAATCAAGAGGCAGTCATAAGTTCAGAAGCGGTAAGGAAGAACACCTCTACAACCCGCAGACAATTTATATGCTCCAGCAGTCAACAAGAACATGCGACTATGAGCTTTATAAAAAGTATTCTCATATGATTTCAGAAGAAATGGACCCTGTTAATATCAGAGGACTTTTCGATTTTAACTATGCCGAAACTCCTGTTCCGATTGATGAAGTTGAAAGCGTTGATTCAATTGTTCGCAGATTTAAAACAGGCGCTATGTCATACGGTTCAATTTCGCAGGAAGCACACGAGGCACTCGCTATTGCGATGAACAGACTTCATGGCAAGTCAAACTCAGGCGAGGGCGGTGAAAGCCTTGAAAGACTTCTCACAAAGGGCACAGCCGACAACCGTTGCTCCGCTATCAAGCAGGTTGCGTCGGGCAGATTCGGTGTAACTTCAAAGTACCTCACATCTGCCGATGAAATTCAGATTAAAATGGCACAGGGTGCTAAGCCGGGCGAGGGCGGACATCTTCCGGGCAAAAAGGTATATCCTTGGATTGCAAAGACAAGACACTCAACTCCGGGTGTATCACTTATCTCCCCTCCTCCTCATCATGATATTTATTCAATTGAAGACCTTGCACAGCTTATTTATGACCTTAAAAATGCTAACACAGACGCAAGAATTTCCGTAAAACTTGTTTCTGAATGTGGTGTAGGTACAGTTGCAGCAGGTGTTGCAAAGGCAGGCGCAGGCGTTATCCTTATTTCGGGTTATGACGGCGGTACAGGTGCTGCTCCGAGAAGCTCAATCTATAATGCAGGTCTTCCATGGGAACTCGGTCTTGCCGAAGCTCATCAGACACTTATTATGAATGACCTTAGAAACAAGGTTGTTATTGAAACAGACGGTAAGCTTATGAACGGCAGAGATGTTGCGATTGCCGCAATTCTCGGTGCAGAAGAATACGGTTTTGCCACTGCCCCACTCGTAACACTCGGCTGTGCTATGATGAGAGTATGTAACCTTGATACTTGCCCGTTTGGTGTTGCTACCCAGAACCCAGAACTCAGAAAGAGATTTATGGGTAAGCCTGAATATGTAATGAACTTTATGCGTTTTGTTGCGCAGGAGTTAAGAGAGTATATGTCAAAGCTCGGTGTTAAAACTATTGATGAGCTTGTCGGCAGAATTGACCTTATTAAGAGAAAAGACAATATTGAGGGACAGGCTGCCGAAGTTGACCTTTCAAATATTCTCAACACTGACTTTGTTTCAAATAAGATTGAATATAAAAAGAAAAATCTTTATGACTTTAAGCTTGATTCTACACTTGACGAAAAGGTACTATTAAAGGAATTTAAGTCTAACCTTGCAAACGGTAAGAGCAAGACAATTACTGTTGATGTTAAGAATACAGACCGTTCATTCGGTACAATTCTCGGTTCTGAAATCACAAAAGCGTTTGACGATAAGCTAGAAGACGATACATTTAAAATTATATGTAATGGTTCTGGCGGACAGAGTTTTGGTGCTTTCATTCCAAAGGGACTTACACTTGAACTTATCGGCGACAGCAACGACTACTTTGGTAAAGGTTTGTCAGGCGGTAAACTTATTGTATATCCTCCAAAGGGTTCAACCTTTAAGGCTGAAAATAATATCATCATCGGTAATGTTGCTTTCTACGGTGCTACAAGCGGTAAAGCATTTATCAACGGTGTTGCAGGTGAGCGTTTCTGTGTAAGAAACTCCGGTGCCGTAGCAGTTGTTGAGGGTGTAGGCGACCACGGCTGTGAATATATGACAGGCGGCAGAGTTGTAGTTATAGGCAAAACAGGTAAAAACTTCGCCGCAGGTATGTCGGGCGGTGTAGCTTATGTACTTGACGAGGACAGAGATCTTTATACAAAGCTTAACAAAGAAATGGTACTCTTCTCCGAAGTTAAAGAAAAGTACGATATTATAGAGCTTAAATCCCTCATTGAGGAACACACAGCCGCAACAGGCTCAACTAAGGGTAAAGAAATTCTTGATAACTTTGACGAGTATCTTCCAAAGTTCAAGAAAATCGTTCCTCACGATTACAAAGAAATGATGTCTGCGATTGCTTCTATGGAAGAAAAAGGTCTTAGCAGTGAACAGGCTCAAATTGAAGCATTCTATCAGATTATCAACAATAAGTAAGGAGGGCACACAATAATGGGAAAGCCAACAGGTTTTATGGATTACAATCGTGAAGATGCCGAGGCATTTTCAGTCAAAGAAAGAATACAAAACTATAATGAATTTCACACACCTTTAAGCAAAAAGGATCAGGAAAAGCAGGGTGCAAGATGTATGGAGTGCGGTGTTCCGTTCTGTCAGGCAGGTATGCAGATTGGCAATACATTCTCCGGCTGTCCTCTTAACAATCTTATCCCTGAATGGAATGACCTTATTTTCAAAGGTTGTTGGGAACAGGCATATAACAGACTTAAAATTACAAATAACTTCCCGGAGTTTACCTCCCGTGTCTGCCCTGCCCTTTGCGAAAAGGCTTGCACTTGCGGCGCTAACGGTGATGCTGTTACCGTAAGAGCAAACGAGTACGGCATTATCGAAAATGCTTACGAACAGGGACTTGCAGAGGCAAATCCTCCAAAGGTAAGAACAGGTAAAAAAATTGCAATCATCGGCTCAGGTCCTTCGGGACTTGCCGCCGCTGACCAGCTCAATCAGAGAGGTCACTCTGTTACTGTATTCGAGCGTTCCGACCGTGTAGGCGGTTTGCTTATGTACGGTATTCCGAATATGAAACTTGAAAAAGAAGTTATAGACCGTAAAATTTCTATTATGAAAGAAGAGGGCGTTGAATTTAAAACAGGCGTCAATGTAGGCAAAGATGTAAAAGCTAAAAAATTGCTTGACGAATACGACAGAGTTATACTCTGCTGCGGCGCATCCAACCCAAGAGATATTAAGGTTAAAGGCAGAGAAGCTAAAGGCATTTACTTTGCTGTTGATTTTCTTAAATCAACTACTAAAGCATTGCTTGACAACGGCTTAAAGGACGGCACTTATATTTCCGCTAAAGGAAAAAATGTTATGGTTATCGGCGGTGGTGATACAGGTAACGACTGTGTCGGAACAAGTATTCGTCACGGCGCTAAATCAGTTCTCCAGCTTGAGATGATGCCAAAATTACCCGACAAGCGTACTGCCGACAATCCATGGCCGCAGTGGCCGAGAGTTTGTAAAACAGACTACGGTCAGGAAGAGGCTATTGAGGTATTCGGTCATGACCCAAGAGTTTATCAGACAACGGTAAAAGAATTTATCTCCGATGACAAGGGCAACCTTAAGGGTGCTGTTCTTGTTAAGTTAAAGCCTGAAAAGGACGAAAAGACAGGCAGACTTATGATGAAAGAAGTCGAGGGTTCGGAATACACTGTTGATGTTGAGCTTGTACTCATTGCGGCAGGTTTCTTAGGTTCGGAAAGTTATGTTACAAAAGCATTTGGCGTTGAAGTAAACGCAAGAACAAATGTAGCAACCGCAGAAGGCTCTCACGCAACAAATGTTAAAAATGTATTTACAGCCGGAGATATGCACAGAGGACAGTCACTTGTAGTATGGGCAATTCGTGAAGGCAGAGATGTTGCCAAAGAGGTTGATTTAAGCCTTATAGGTTACACAAATCTTTAATTTTAATAATAATTAAATCTT
>OMBE01000215.1_pt1 | contig 8553 bp, 7 predicted proteins | sample 1644781 | NCBI WGS metagenome assembly OMBE01 (sample SAMEA103958155, study PRJEB25191) | human gut metagenome | biome: human-associated habitat [ENVO:00009003]; feature: intestine environment [ENVO:2100002]; material: feces | place: Germany | collected 2013/2015
GAGGGCGTCATGTAGCCCCCGGTCCTGCGGATCGTGGGAAGCACCTCATCGAACACCCATTTCTCAAACCGCTCCGCGCCGGGCAGCCGGCTATGAACGATCAGGCGGTAGACGTCGCCCTCCGGGAGGAAGGTCATTGTCTGGTCACCGCTTGCGGTGGGGATGGAACGTTTCGTTCCACCCCTCGCATGGTCACGGACAGCCTTTCGGGGATTGCTGTACCCCAGGGCCTTTGCCACATCCGAACCGCAGAACAGGTATTTCCCGTCCTCCTCGATCACGCGGATACTGCCAAATTCACTGTTTCTGAATATCTCCATGTTCATATTCACGCCTCCGTTTCCGCCGCGTGCTCCACCTCGCTGGGCTTGGTGGTAAGCAGCTTATAAAGCTCCGTGTCCTTTGGGAAGTCGTCCGCAAAGGGCAGGATCACATTGTTGAAGAACAGCAGCCCATGGCCCGGCTCGGAATTGGTCACATAGGCAAGCTGTTCCGCCGAAATGCCCAGCCGCTCCGCCAAAATCTTGCGGTCGCCGGCGGCCTGGTTGAGCATATAGATGAAATCGCTGTTTTCCAGGATGTTCTCGATCTCCGGGGAGGAAAGCAGGTCCTTGGGGTTCTGGGTCGCCCCGGTGGGCACCCCGCCCCATTTTCTAAACCGTTTCCAGATCTCCGCCGAATAGGCCGCCGTCTGCTCCTCCTTCAGCAGGAGGTGGAACTCGTCCACGAAATACCAGGTGGAGCGCCCAATGGCCCGGTTGATGGTGACGGTGTTCCACACCGCGTCCTGGACAATGAGCATCCCCGGCTTTTTCAGGTTCTTGCCAAGGCCCTTGATGTCGAAGCAGACAAGGCGGTTGCGGATATCCACGGTGGTCCGGTGGTTGAAGAAGTTGAGAGAGCCGTTCACATACAGGTCCAGCGCCTGGGCCACACGGTCCGCCTCCGGGATATGCTGGGCGGTGAGGGCTGCCATGAGGTCGGAGAGGATCGGCATATTCTCCGGCCGGGGATCCGCGAAGTACGGCTGATAGATCTTCTGCACGGCACGGTCGATGACGGTTTTCTCGATGGCCTCCAGCCCTGTCTTGCTGCCCATGATAAGCTCACAGAAGGACAGCACGAAATCGCTTTTCAGCGCCAGCGGGTTTTCTTCCTCGCTGTAATTGAGGTTGATATCCAGGGGATTCACATAGTCGCGGCTGTTGGGCGAGAGACGGATCACCTGGCCGCCCAGCCGGTTCACCAGCGGGGAATACTCATCCTCTGGGTCGCAGATGATGACGTTATCCTTCGTGGTCAGCATGACATAGGTGATCTCCCTCTTGCAGCTCATGGACTTGCCGCTGCCCGGCGTGCCGAACACAAGGCCGTTGGGGCAGCGGGACTGCTTGCGGTCCAGCAGGATCATGTTGCCGGACAGGGCGTTGAGCCCGTAATACATGGCGTCCCCACCCATGAAAAGCTCCTGGGTCACAAAGGGAACGAACACCGCCAGCGCCGAGGTGGTGAGGCTGCGTTCGATCCTGATACGGTTGAGGCCCAGCGGCAGCGAGGACATAAGCCCGTCCTCCTGCTGGAAGTCCAGCCGGGTCAGGATGCAGTTGTGGGTCTGGGCGACGCTGGCCGACTGCGAAACGGCGATCTCCAGCTTCTGCTTCGTGGGCGCCAGATGCAGCATGAGGAAGGTCATATTGAACATTCGCTCGTTGCGGCTCTGTAAATCCTGCAAGAGATTTTTCGCCGCGCCGCCGTAGGTGGAGAGGTCGGAGGGGAGGATATCCAGATCGTAGCCGCTGCGGGCGGCCTTCTTCTGCTCCTGGATCTTCATGGCGTCCAGATCGGTGATCTTGCGCTTGACCATCTTGATCGCCTCGTTCTGATTGATGCCGCGGACGTGCATGGTGACGAGAAGGTTTCCCTCCACATCCATAAAGTCCGTAAGGATACGGTCCTGGATCTCCGGGGCCAATATCTGCAAGAAGGACACCGCGCCGTACATTTCGCCCATGCGAAAGCGCCGCGTCTCCCCAAACTCGAAGGAAGAAGGCGCGATAAAGTCCTTGACGGAAAGGCCGCTTGCCGGGAGCCAGTCCCATTCAAAGGCGAAGGGTTCCCCTCTGGGATGGAGGAGGCCGTGCAGCAGCGCCAGACGTTCCTTGCCGTCCAGCACCTTTGCCGCCGCGCCCATGACCTTGAAGCGGTTCAGGGTGTCCGCCTCGATGCGGGAAAACCTTGCCCGCGCCGCCTGGATGCTCTCCGCCTCGATGGTCAGCGTGACATACTTGCTTTTCACATAGCCGTTGCTGCCGCGCTCATACTGTGTTTGCAGGATGCCGGAGGCCTCGGCGCGGATCCCGTCCAGATCGTCCCCCTGGGCCGCCATGCGGAACAGGTCCCCGCCGCCGGCCTTGTGGCTGCTGCTCAGGGTCATTTGCACGCCGATGGAGGGGTCATAGCCGTTATAGAAGTCGCAGAGGCGTTCAAAGATATCCCGCTGATCGTCCGGCCCCGCCAGACGGTAGCTGACGTCGGCGTAGGCGATGGTTTTGGAAAAATGCCGGTCGTCCAGACGGCACAGGCCGTCCGGGTGCATATTGCGGAAGGGGAGGCTTGCCTGTACGGTGTGGTTCTTGCCGTCCCCCTTGGCCTGCCGGATGACGGCCTCGATCTGCTTTCGCTCCTGCCGGGTGAGCCTGCGCCGGCCCTTGCCTCTTTTCCCCGCGCCGGAGGCGATCCGCCCCACCGTCCGCTCCAGTTCCGCCTGCTTTTCCAAAGCGGAATAGGCGTTGTTTGTCTGATAGACACGCTTTTTCGGACGGGTGAATTTACACTGGATCAGATTGCCCAGCAGCGCCTCCGGGGTCTGCCCGTTCTTCTCATACAGGGCAAACAGGAAAAAGGGCAGCATCACAAGGATCATGCACAGCGCCGCCGGCGTCGTACCCATGCTGCCCTTGCTCAAAAAGAAAAGCGGCACTCCAACAAGCGCCGCCGATCCGAAACACACAAGCTGCCGCTTCGTCAGGCCGAACAGCATCTTGCTCTTGATTTTTGTCAGGTCCTTCGGGACCGTTACGTATGCCAATGGTTCACATCCTTTCCGCAAGCCGGATATCGCTTGCAACTTCATTTCCCCACACATCCCAGCCGGGCGGTGAGGCTCTTGCGAACAGCTCAATACGGGGCACGTCCCCCATGAGGGCTTCGATCCGCCGCCGCGCCTCCTCCGGCTTCTGGCTGTGCCGCTCCACATGGGAGAGGATGACCTGCTTCACATCCCGCGCCGCCCGCTTCGGGCGTCCGCGGGTCGCCAGCAGGCAGATCTCCGCGTTGGCCCGCGTCCAGTAGCCCATGCCGGTAAACAGACCCTCCGACTTCCGGCACTGCTTGATCCAGACGAAGGCCACGGTCTTAAAGGTGAAGCCCCAGGCGTCCATGACGCCCCAGGACTCCCGCAGCATGGGGAAGGTGATCCAGAGAAACAGGGCGCAGTCCTTGTCCGCCAGCTCCCCCACTGGCAGGGCCTTGATGGCCGCTATGTCCATGGTGGGGTAATGGCTCTCGGCGCTGCGTCCCGCGCCCTTCTTGCTCCAGACCTTATAGGCCCAGGGCGGATCCGCGTAGATGACCTTGTATTTTTTCATGGCCGCCTCCCGTCAATGCGCCCCGAACAGGCTCTTTGCAAGGCTGCCGGTGCGAAACAGCGTGTAGCACAGCAGCACCGTATAGCCCAGGCACTCCCAGATCGCCACAGTGATATCATCCCCCACGGCGATATTCTGCACCAGCACCGCGTAGATGCCCACGCAGACCATAATAAGAAACGCCTGAAAGCCCAGGGCCAGCAGGGACTTCAAATAGTTCTGCCCCGTCTGGCCCCACTCCCGGTTGGCCATCGTGGCAAAGGGGATCGGCCCCACGGATACGGTCAGATACACCTCAATCATTCTTCCGTAGATCACAAGGAAGATGGCGATGGTGAGGATATGGGAGCAGAGGCCCACAAAAATACTCTGAAACCACAGGCCCAGCAGAGAACCGATGCTCCAATCCGCCAGGGTCGTTTCCAAATTGCCGACCACGCCGGAAATATCGATCCCCGCGTCGGAGATGATGACGCCGGCGCTCTGGCTGACCACGCTCTGCGCTACGTCGAATACCGCCATGACGATGTTCCAGGTGTTGGTGACGATGAGCACTGCGCAGAAGGTCTTGAAGATCCACTTCCAGAAAAGCCAGGTGTCAAAATCGTGGAGATTATTCTTTTCCACGATGAGCTGGATCAGCTCATAGCACATGACGAAGGTGAGGATGATACCGGCGATGGGAACGATGACCGTTTCGGACAGGCCGCGGATCATGTTGAAGATGCCGCCGTTCCAGCCGGCCGGCGTCATGCCCACCTCGCCGGCGATCTCGCCCACCTTCGTATTCACGGTGTCAAAGGTCCCGGAAAGGTTGGAGATGATGCCGTCGATCAGCAGCTCCTTGAACCACTCCTGGATCATTTCAATTATCACGGGTGGTCACACCTCCTTTCGGGGGCTCCCGCCGTGAAACGGGAGCCTCCGGGTGGGATGATCCTGCCGCCGCTCAGCCAAGCAGGCCGGACAGCAGGGGGATCAGGGTCACGCCGATCAGGGCGACGCCGCCGCCCGCGACAAGCTGCTTGACGCCCTGCGATTTGGCCGCGGGGTTATCCTGGCCGTAGCCTTCCAGAAGGTTGATGCCGCCCCACACGCAAAGGCCGCCGCCCAGGGCGATGACCAGGGTCTGTAATACGTCGATGGCACTGTTGAAGAAATCCATAAATCATTTTTCCTTTCGTTTTGTAGAATTGTTGTCGGGTTCGTCTGTCAGTTCTTTTGCGCTCAATTCGTACATATCGAAAGGCTCGTCCGGCTTCACAATGGCCGGTCTGCGCTTCATGTACCGTTCTACGTCAAAGACGTTCTTCTTGTCGGCGTCGGACAGGTATTTGTAGCGGGGGTGCTTTGTCAGGTCGTACTTGTCGCTGAAAAACGGGCGCACGCCCCGAAGCTGCAAGATACACTTGCCGCCGTCCATGACCGCGATCTCGTCCTGGGTCATCAACTCCTTTCCTAACTTCTGATAACTGAGGCCGTGAGAAGTCTGCGCGCCGCGATTTTCGGACTGGCTCAGGCTGTCGATGGTCTCTTTGCCCAGCAGCTCCGAAATCTCTTTCAGCGTGGACTTCTCCTTGCCTCCCAAAAACAAGGTGACGTCGCAGTTGCCGACAATGGTATCTGCCGCGTCCTTGTAGATGGTCTTTAACTGGCTTTGCGACTGCAAAATAATAGAAGCCGATATCTCACGGCTTCGGATGGTGGCGATCAGCTTGTCAAAGTTGGGGATCTGGCCGATGTTGGCAAATTCGTCCAAAAGGCACCGCACATGGACAGGCAGCCGCCCGTTATAGAGATCGTCCGCCTTGTCGCAGAGCAGATTGAAAAGCTGGCTTTGCAGCATGGCGATGACGAAATTGAAGGTGGTATCGGTATCGCTCATAATGAGGAACAGCGCCGTTTTCCGGTCGCCCATCGTGTCAAGCTCCAATTCATCCTCCGTCATAATGTCCCGCAGCTCCTTGATATCGAAGGGAGACAGGCGGGCGCCGCAGCTCACCAAAATGCTTTTGAGTGTCTTGCCGGCCGCCATTTTGAATTTGACATATTGCTTGACGGCGAAGTGCTCCGGCTGCGCCTGCGCCAGCTCGTCAAAGAGGATATCCACGGGGCTTTTATATGTCTCGTCGTCCTCTCTGGCCTCGCAGGCGTTGATGAGCTCCAGCAGGGTGATGAAGTTTTTTTCCTCCGGCTCCGCCTCATACCAGATGTAGCCGATCAGGGCGCAGTATAACAGGCGCTCGGCCTTGATCCAAAAATCCTCGGAGGATTTTTCACCGTCGCCCTTCGTGTTGGCGATGATGACATTGACCAGCTTGAGGATATCCTTCTCGGAGCGCACATAGGCCAGCGGGTTATATTTCATGCTTTTGGAAAAGTTGATGGTGTTCAGGACCTTGATGCGGTAGGGCTCATAGACGACCTTGCCGCGCTTATCCCGCACCGGCTTTCCGTTCTCGTCCCGCTTCGGCCCGCCATGCGCCAGGAGTTTTCCCGTCTCCCGAAGGAGCTGCCCTTTGGGATCAGTGACCACATAGGAGCTGTGCATTTGGAGCAGGGACGGCTTGACAAAGAACCTTGTCTTGCCGCTGCCGGAGCCGCCGATGACCAGGATATTTTTATTTCTTGCCGTTTTCGGATCCTTCGGGCGGCTGGTCATGGTGAGGCTTTCCGTCCGGGTCAGAGGGATGTTCCAATCGGGAACGGGGTCTATGTAGGGCGCGATATCTTCCGGCCGGCCCCATCTCGCGCTGCCGTACTCCACGCCACGGCGATATTTCTTCGCGTTTTTCGCTTTCAGGTACACCGCCAGCCGGACGAGTGCCGCCCCAGCAACGCCCAGCAGTAGGTCCAGAGGATGCAGGCTGAGCCAGAGGGAGGCGAAGGCCTCGGTGAAGCCCTGGGCGATACGAAGCAGCTTTTCTGAGGCGTCCGCCCCCGGTGAGAGCCGGACCGCCTGGCAGAGCTTGTCAAAGAGCCAAACGAACAGCAGATACGGAAGGTTCGGCAGCAGGACCTTTTTCAGCTTTCCCGTCATCGTTCCAGCCCCCGGTCCCTGTTTTTGATCTTCTCGCCCCGCTCCAGCTCCTGCCGCTTCGCCTGCTCCTTGGCCTTGGTCAGCCGCTTACGGATGGAGGGCTTTTTCTCCTTCGCCAGATTCTTTGCGGAGAACTCGCGGAAGGCCGCCGTCACCGCGTCGGCGTCCCTGCCCTTGAAGAACACCAGGTAGCGGGGGATCTCCCCGGTGGTATCTTTTTTCAGGGCAAAGTCGATGCCGTACTTCTTCGCCGTGGCGGAGAACGCCTTGATATTCTGGTCTGTGATCTCGATATTGGACACGCCGGTTCCATGCTTCATAAGCTGCCGGAGGGTCTGCTTGCCGTGCCGGAGCTGCGGATCATTCTTGTGTTTTTCCATATCCGCCAGCACCTTCTTCATGGCCTGCTGCAAGAGCTGGGCGGTCATTTTGCTGGCCTCCACACATAGCGCAAGGGTTTTCTGCGTGATTTCTTCCTGCAAGGCGTTCACCTCCGATCTCCGCTGCCGTACAGGTCATGGCTGACAAGGGAGGTGTAATAGCTGTCCATCGTGACCGGCGCGTTATACAGCGCCGCCAGCAGATATTTCTTGATATTGCGGACATAGGTGGTGTTCTCTCGCATCCGTTCCAGCACATACTCGATGTGGGAGCTGCCGATCTTCAAGAACCGGGACTTCACCACCTCGGCGGGGTAGTCGTCCCCGGCGATACGGATCATCTTACGGTTGGAACAGACGGTATCCACCATGAGCTCCACCAGCTCGTCCAGACGGTCCCTGTCCAGCTTTTCATCCTGGGTGAGGATATCGTAGTCGATATTCTCCAAAATGATCTCCCGGTAGCTCTCACGCTCCCGCATCCTGTCCTGTCCGATCCTGCCTTTTTCTCTGGGGGTAGGGGGACTTGATAGGATAGGACTTGATTCTTGCGTAATTGATAATTCTTTATTTTGTTCTTTAGTATTTAATTGGGCGGGGTTCTCCTGAATTGGAGCATCCAACATTGGATTTACCTGTATTGGATTTTCCCGTATAGGTTTTTCCCGAACAGGCGCGGGCGTCTGTGCCGGCTCCTTCGGCTGCTCCAAAATGGTGTACTCGATGGAGCCAAGCTGCCCGTTCTCGTTGCGGACGCGCGCCCGGACGAGATAGCCGTGCGTCTCCAGCTCCCGGATCCCGCCGCTGATGCTGTCGATGCCGTCCTTGCAGATGCGGGCAAGCCCCTTCATGGTGTAGTCCCAGTCCTCCGGCAGCGACAGCATGAGGGACAGCAGCCCCTTCGCTTTCAGGGACAGCGACCTGTCCCGCAGGTGGTAGTTGGACATGACCGTGTAATCTCTGGTCTTTTCGATGCGGAAAACTGCCATATCCGGCGCCTCCTTTCTCTGGTTTTGAAAAGTGTTGATTTTGGCGCAAAAAGCCCCTGTCCTGCCTCCCGGACGCTTCCCATGGGAAAACACCCACGCCGCCTTTTAAGCGGCGCTCTGAGAGGAAAAAACAGAGGTTTTCGCACCCTAATTGATACATTTTTCAGGTGGGTACAGGCACGGATATGAAAAAACGCCATAGGGCGGCTACCTATGGCGTGGGGACAGGAAAAGGGCGCTGATTTTCACATCAGCGCCCTTCGTGCCTGTCAGTATGAGATTTTTGACTTCGTACCGTGTTCCCTGCCTTTGAAAACATTGATTTTACTGACTTTCTTATGTTTTCTTATTAGGAGGCGAGGGAAGCCACCGCTTTTTGACTGAATTATTGCTTGAGCTTTACGTTGTTTCTGATGGTGCGTTCGCTGCGCGGACGGTTCGTCAGGCGTTGCAGCACGGCGCTGATCTGTCCCTCGGCGGCTTCGACCTCGGCATGG
>OMBE01000217.1_pt1 | contig 8528 bp, 5 predicted proteins | sample 1644781 | NCBI WGS metagenome assembly OMBE01 (sample SAMEA103958155, study PRJEB25191) | human gut metagenome | biome: human-associated habitat [ENVO:00009003]; feature: intestine environment [ENVO:2100002]; material: feces | place: Germany | collected 2013/2015
GGAGCGTAACAGCCACCAGCTCGCCCGGAGCATACTTACATTGCGCCATATTGCCCAACATTGCCGCAGCGTACTGGTTCTCATACTTGCCGCCCATCTCCTGGAGAACGATGTTACATTTCATCATCTGTCCGTTCTCACTTTTCTGACTCTGCACAGCGAAGGTCTCGCCCTGCTGCACCACTCTCATAATCTGAGTATACATATTATATAATTGTACGAAGAGGTTTCAAGAGCACCAAACCATTTCAGCGTTGTCTTGTTTCTTCGACGCTGCAAAGATATAATGATTTCCAAACGTAAAAGCAAAAAAAATCCTCCACGAATCCGTTTGGGGGATGTGGGGGATATAGTTTATATTTTTAGGGGATACTATTGGGGGATACTATCTGAACTTTTCCACTCTTTTTGTATTTATCACCGTTCCCGGCTTAGCATACTTGGCGTCTTGAAATTCATCATCCAACTTGTCAGCAATCTCTCTGTAAATGTCACAACATTGTGGCGCATCACAATCAGCAAGTGTCCATTCATTATAGTCATTTTGCTTGAAATAAGAATTTATCTCATGAAAATCGGCCGTAGAACATTTTAGTAAGGTACTGAATGCAGAATTGATCTGGTCAATGAAAAGACGCTGAGTTGACTTCTTCAGCCAATTCTTGTTGAAGAAAACCTTATAAACAATAAACCAATGTTTCTGGGCGTTGAGCGTTTTGTCTTCAATTAAGTCTTTAAGTTTAAGCATCAGCTTGTCTACATCCACATTCTCCTTGAATGCGATGTTCTTGAATACGGCTTCAACCTTCATTCTGCTATGCTCCTTGGCAATCTGATAAGAAAGATACTTATCGAGAAAATCGTAAATATCGTTGTAGGTCTGTTCTTTCTGTTCCAGAATATAAGCAACAATCAGTTTGATATTCCTGCCATTGTTGTGAAATACCTGTCCGAATCGGCAAGCGAAAAGAATATTAGCCCGTTCTACGACAATGGTATTCTTCAGCTGGGTAGCATCAGGATAGATAAGCGCTTCATCCTGGCTGTCCTGCATGTAGATTAGCTCCAATCTCTCCTCATTTTCCTCACGATAACGTTTCAGTACCTTCCGGAACAGGTCTTCGTAATAGGTTTCACTGATGAAGGATTGTCTGAAACCATGAAATCCCTCATCAAGCATGAGGATGATGTCATTGATCATTTTGCGCATTTCTTCTCCTTCATAGTCTTTATAGTTGGTAAGCATAGGTTCCAATTCTATCTTAACCTGATAGAATCGCTCTTTCTTATCATCCAGCAAAGACCATGCAATATTTTCTTTCAACAAATTCAGTAAATCGAAAATATCTCTCACATAATTACGCAAGATTAGTTTCCAGGCTGTTATTACTTCCTCTTTGTTTGTTTCCACTTCTTCTTTGCCCAAAAGGCGAAAGCTGAATTTGAATCGGGCGGCTTTATCTTCCAGCAATGTCAGTTGCTCATCTTGTTCCTCTGTCTGCATGTTACTTTCTAGGTTTTGTTTGTTATGTTGTTTAAATAAGCGGCGTGGGGTTCCCTGTAAGTACCAGTATTAAGGTACCTGCAAGAACCTACGACAAGGTACAAACAAGTACTGCCCACGCCGTAGAGGAGTGGACGCCTTGCTGTCACCTTCTTCTTGTCGTTTTGAATTTTGCAGGTTCTAAATACTGTAGAAGTGCAGATAATCAGCGTCAATATCTATATGTTATTTTTCTTGTTTACTTTCTGTTTCTTACTTCAAATTTTAAAGGGTTTATACTACGTTTTCTTCATCATCCGCCCAGTGGTCGCATTGGCGCATCACAGTTTCCAGCGCCTTTTCTGCACCCTCTGGTGGATACTTATACTTCTTGAGCAGTCGCTTCACCATCACTCGCATCTTCGCCCTGGCTGATTCCTTCCGGTTCCAGTCGATGGTGCGGTTGCGGTGTAAGACTTCCGTCAGTTCCCTGGTCAGTGCCACAAACTCCTCGTCAGAGTAAGCCTGCCGCACTCCTTCGGGCGTGGAGAGCGCATCATAGAATGCCTTCTCCTCGGGCGAAAGTCCCAGGTCGTTGCCCTCTGCCTCTGCCTGCTTCATCTGCTGAGCCATCTTCAACAGCTCCTCTATCACTTCCTCGTTGGTGAGCAAGCCCTTCAGATAGTTGGAGAGACTCTGGCTGAGCATGTCGGAGAAGAGGTCGCTCTGAACCACGTTGGTCTTCTGCTGCTGCTTGATTTTCTCTTTCATCAGTTTGGTGAGCAGTTCCACCGCCAGGTTGCGCTCCTTCATGTTCTTCACCTCCTGGATGAAGGCGTCGTCAAAGAGCGAGAACTCTATCTGGCGGTCGCCGAAGAGATTGATGACTCCGTCGGTCTTCACGCTCTGACGGAGCAGCTCACCGATGCGCTCGTTGATTTCATGTCGGCTGATTTTGCCCTTCTGCGAGAGTTTGAGCATCATCACGCGCAGCGCATCCATATAGCACACCTCAGCCTTCTGCTGCTCATTCAGAAGCGAACGGCAGAGCGTGGTGGCGTTGTGAAGCAGATTGCTGTGCTCCATGAAATTCTTCTTGCGCTGAACCATGGCTGGAGAACTCAGGAAGTTGGCTCCGCTCGTAATGGCGAGTGCCCGCTTCGAGTTGTCCTGTTCGAAGAAGCCGGAATAGTCGAAACCATGAAGCTGGTCTCGGCAGATTTCCATCTCTTCCTTCCATTTCACCAGGGCGGTCTTGGCGATGTCGGGGTCTCCGAAGCGGCGGCGGTCACGGTTGGTGTACTGCTGCATGGCACTCTTCAGCGCCTGCGCAATGCCTACGTAATCCACTATCAGTCCGCCTTCCTTGCCCGGGAACACTCGGTTTACTCGGGCTATTGCCTGCATCAGGTTATGACCGCTCATCGGCTTATATACGTACATGGTGGCGAGCGACGGAACATCGAAGCCCGTGAGCCACATATCTCTTACGATGGCGATTTTCATCTCATCATCGTTGTCCTTGAATTTTCTTGCCAGTTCCTTCTTGTAGGCTTCGTTGCCGATAATCGGCTGCCAGTCTTCGGGATCCTGGTTCGAACCGCTCATCACCACCTTTACCTTCTCCGTCCACTGGGGGCGAAGCTCCAGCATCTTGCGGTAGATTTTGATGGCGATGCTTCGGGTCAGCGCCACAATCATTGCCTTGCCGGTGAGTTCCTGCGCACGGTTCTGCTCGTAGTGCTGGATGATATCCCTTACCAGCGTGTCGATGGTGGCGTCTTCGCCCAGAAGCACTTCCAGCCGACTGTGCTCCTGCTTCGCCTGCCTGATCTGCTCCTCGGTGGCTCCCTCATCGGCCAGGTTGTCGAACTCATCGTTCAGCAGCTTCATCGTGTCTTCGTCGAGGTTCAGGTTCACCACACGGCTCTCGTAATAAACCGGACGGGTGGCTCCATCGTCCACCGCCTGACTCATGTCGTAAACGTCGATGTAGTTGCCGAACACTTCCTCCGTGTCTCTGTCGCGGTCGCTGATAGGCGTTCCGGTGAAGCCGATAAATGAGGCACCTGGCAGCGCTTCTCTCATCTTCTGGCTGAATCCCTTCTTCATCGTCAGGCTCTTGTTGTCCCAGTGCTCTTCGCCGTATTGCGAGCGGTGCGCCTCATCGGTCATCACAATGATGTTGCGACGGGTGGAGAGTGCCGAGTCGCCTTCTTCAAACTTCTGAATGGTGGTGAAGATGATTCCCCCACTCTTTCGGTTACGGAGCAGATTGCCCAGGTCTTCACGGCTCTGGGCGTTCTGTGGTTCCTGACGAAGGAAGTCCTGGCAGCGGCAGAACTGACCGAAGAGCTGGTTGTCGAGGTCCTTGCGGTCGGTTACCACCACGATGGTTACTTCGGGCAACCGTTGCACCAGCTGGTGGGCGTAGAACACCATGGAGAGGCTCTTGCCCGAACCCTGCGTGTGCCAGAACACGCCGATTTTTCCGTTGCCTTCCACTGCCGTTCGGGTGCGCTGCAGGGCTTTGCCCACGGCGTAGTACTGATGGTAGGCGGTAAGAATCTTGGCGTATTTGCCCTGGTTCTTGTCGAAGCAGATGAAGTTCTGCAGAATGTCGAGCAGTCGCTGCTGCTGGAACATGCCGAGAAAGAAGGTGCGATAGTCGGCAAAGAGGGTTGACTCGTATGAGCCGTCTATGGTCTTCCATTCCATGTAGCGTTCCAGCTTGGCGGTGATGGTTCCGGCACGGGTCTCGCTCATGTCGCTGATTACGTTGAAGGCGTTGTAGCTGAAGAGGCTTGGAACGCTCTGCTGATAGTTCTTGATCTGCTTGTAGGCATCTTCTACGGTTGCATCTTCGGAAATGGCGCTTTTCAGCTCCACCACCACGAGGGGCAATCCGTTGACCATCACCACCATGTCGCAGCGCTTGTTCTTATACTCTTCTACTCTCCACTGGTTCACCACCTTGAAGAGGTTTCTTTCGGGATGTTCGAAGTCGATGAGTCTCATCAGGGCTGTTCGTTCTTCGCCATTCTGCAGGAATCCCACCTCCAGACCGTTTTGCATCCAGAGGGTAAACTGCTCGTTGTTCTGTTCTAAAGTACCGATGCTGATATTGGTGATTTGCTTGATTCCTTCATCCATTGCATCGGCTGGCAGTTGAGGATTAAGCCGTCGCATCGAGGCGACCAAATCGGCACGATAGAAGGGCTCCTTATAGTCGCGCTCCACCTCGTAGCCACATTCGTACGCATAGCCGAGTTCGTCCCGGAACAGGGCAATGAGCGTTTGCTCGTATGCGTCTTCAGTGAATTTCTTGTCATCTGCCATAATGTTATATTTTTAATTTTCTTTCTCGTTATTTTCTTTCGTTGCTCTTCTTATTCCGGGACTTCCAGCTCGCCTGACATTAAGCGAGGGAGAAGGGTGTCTCGGAGAAGGGAGAGGCGGGAGGATTCCTTGGTCAAACTCCTTATTTTTTCAAATATAGGATTAACCTGTATATGAAAAGCATCTATTATTTTATCAGATGGTTGTAACATCTGCATTCCCTTTATCGTCTTCGAGTTTACAGCAGTTGCTATAGACGATGTGCTTCCTAAAGAATTGTAGTCAAAATTCTTTAGATACAAATATAGGTATTCCATATATTTATCATCTGAAAGAATAAATCTTGCAATAGCTTCATTGGTTGTAAGTTCCTTGTCTGCGATTGCTACTCTACCAACAGTTAGCTTAAAGCTTAGCAATATGGTGTTTCTAGGTACCATAATGATATTATGCCTATCTACAGCTTCTTTTGTTAGATATTCGCTTGAATCAGAGATGAAAATACCAGAATTTCCCATATTCGCAATAGAAACCCAAATCTTATCAGCTGGGTTGGTCGAAAACCATTTATGCTCCTTTCTCGGAGGAGTTTTGCCAATATTTATCTGATAAAAATCATCAGCTCTTCCTACTTTCCATCCTTCCGGAATCATTCCCAATTCACTATCCACGAACTTACCATCCTTGAAAGGCTCAAAGTCAACGAACCAATTCTTGAAAATAGCCTGCGCCATCTCCTCCAAATCAGCATTGATCTTGTTGTTCAACTCTATCTTCCGGTCGAGAGAAGAAAGGATGGAGGCAATGCGGCGCTGGTCTTCAAGAGAAGGAATTGTTATGGGAACTTCATTCAATAATTTTGTATTGATAGAAGGCATCGTTGCACCAACTGCAATGTTCCTTATGTATTGCTTTGTTCCTTCATTAGTAAGAAAATAATATAAATACTCAGGATTTATTCCGGAGCGTGGTCTCACTCTTAGACAACGACCAGAAAAAAGCCATCCACTATATTCTTTAGATACATAAGAGCAACGGTCAACAGAACCAACCCTACTGAAAATCACATCTCCTTCTTGGGAGCAATATTTGGCGAGTCGCAATTTGTCTTCATCTGAGACCATTGGGAGGTTTTGTGATGTAAACCATTTGTTTCCTAGATGTTCTACGGTAACAATTGGTGTTCCCTTATTTACATAATTTTCCTTATGTAGTTGGCTTCCGAATGGACCAGTTTGAACATCTGCAATATCCCCCAATCTAACTTCTTTCCACTCCATACTTACACCTCCCATCCAATTTTCTTCAACTGCAATCTGATTTCCTCTTCCAGCTTCTTGCTTTCCTCAAACAGCTGCTTCAGCTCTCCGGTGAGATTCGTCATTTTCTCCTCGAAAGGCACTCCATCGCCTTCGTCTTCGGCGATTCCTACGTATCTACCAGGAGTCAGGATGAAGTCCTGAGCAGCTATCTGCTCGGTGGTGCATACGGCACAGAAGCCCTTTTCATCCTCCAGCGTTCCCTGCTGGAACGCATGGAAGGTGTCAGAGATTTTCTTAATATCCGTATCAGGCATCAGTTCACGAAGCTTACGTGTTACCATTGAGCCTAAGTTGCGGGCGTCGATAAACACGGTCTTGCCCTTCTGCGCCTTGTTGCGGCTGATAAACCAAAGACTTACAGGAATACCCGTACTGTAGAATAGCTGCGAAGGCAAAGCCACGATTCCCTCTACCAGGTCGGCTTCGATGATGGCTTGGCGAATCTGTCCCTCGCCGCCACTCTGACTCGAAAGCGCACCATTCGCCAGAACCAAACCAATCTTTCCGTTAGGTGCCAGATGGTGAATCATATGCTGCATCCACGCAAAGTTGGCGTTGCCAGCTGGTGGCAAACCATACTGCCAGCGCACGTCTTCCTGGAGCGCACTCTGTCCCCAGTCGCTGAGATTGAAAGGAGGATTGGCAAGAATGTAATCTGCCTTCAGCGTAGGGTGCTGGTCATCATAGAATGTGTCGGCAAAGACATTGCCCAGGTTTGCATCCAAGCCACGGATGGCAATGTTCATGTGCGCCATCTTCCACGTATCAGGGTTTGCCTCCTGACCATAGATACTAATCTTGCGCAGGTTTCCCTTATGACGCTCTATAAACTTGGCGCTCTGCACAAACATACCACCGCTTCCGCAGCAAGGGTCATAGACTCTGCCCTCGTAAGGCTCCAGAATCTCTACCAGCGTGCGGACAATACAGGAAGGCGTATAGAACTCGCCACCATTCTTGCCCTCCAGACTGGCAAACTGCTGCAGACAGTATTCGTAGGTTCTGCCCAGCAGGTCTTTCTCCTCGCCAGCATCGTGCATTTCTATGTTCGTAAAGAGATCTACCACATCGCCCAGACGACGCTTGTCCAGCTCCGGACGGGCAAAATTCTTAGGCAGAATGCCCTTCAGTCTTTCGTTTTCACGCTCAATGGCGGTAAGTGCTTCATCTATTATCACGCCTATTTCCGGGGTGTGGGCAGCAGCACTAATCTTGCTCCATCGGGCTTCAGCAGGCACGAAGAAGATGTTCTCAGCGGTGTATTCGTCCTTATCTTCCGGGTCGGCGTATTCGTCGCCCTGCAGCTCCTGAAACTTCTGTTCGAAGCGGTCGCTGATGTATTTCAGAAAAATGAGTCCGAGCACAACGCCCTCGTATTGCGAAGCGCTGAGGTTGCCTCTCAGAATATCGGCAGCCTTCCATATTTTCTCTTCAAAACCAATGCTGATTGTATCTTGTTTCTTAGCCATAATATGTTTATTTTTCTACGAGCACTAGCTTCCAGTCCTCATTCTGCAGAACGAGGGTCCCGTTGTTGTCCGTAATGGTGAATATCTGATTATCTATCTGTATTTTGTTCTCCTTTATTAAATAGGTGTAATTACCGCAAGCAACGTTTTCGGTGGTAGTTTGGGTTATTTTACCGCCTTCGTCGAAGTGGTTCACTTCCGTCGTTTCGGAGAAAGAAATAGCATCTGAGGTGAAACTGCAGAACAAAGGAGCCTCTTTTACGTCGATAAAGATACTTCCAACGCGCTGATAAAGGGCTGAAATCTGCCATTCGTGGGCTAAAAATTTGGTTTCGTAATGAAAATCCTCTGATTTTTCTGTTTCTTCGTCGCTAGAACAGGCGGTGGAAGAAAGCATAAAAAAAGCGACTATTATCATATAAAAATAAGATAATATTCGCCTGCGGATAAGAACATGATGATATTGGGCTAACTTTGCCTGAGCAAAATTACCCCCCCCCTAAAGCTTTGTACGTCAAGAAGTTACACCTTTTCATCTTAGTACTGTTATTATGTAGTTTCTAGCTTTCCAGACTATTGCTACGTCAATAATTTGTTAATTGCTAGCAAAGATAATAAAAAGTTGGCAAACCCAAGAATTTTATCACGTTATTTAACGGAAAAATGCAAAATATGGAGGTTAGGAAGATGTTTTACCCCCTCTTCTAAGGGTAAAAAATGCCCCTCCTCAGACGTGAATCCGCCTCTAACATGACGCATTTTTGACAAAATACAACAGGAAACAAGGATAAAAAAGTAGAATCGAACAACATATCAGCTAACTAAAACGACTTAATATGTAGATAATTATTATACACAAAATATTAGAGTACGAATATAACAAAATACACATAACACACTAACAACCAACACATT
>OMBE01000224.1_pt1 | contig 8363 bp, 7 predicted proteins | sample 1644781 | NCBI WGS metagenome assembly OMBE01 (sample SAMEA103958155, study PRJEB25191) | human gut metagenome | biome: human-associated habitat [ENVO:00009003]; feature: intestine environment [ENVO:2100002]; material: feces | place: Germany | collected 2013/2015
CCATGCGCTCAAGGATGGACTCTAAGTTCGAGGCCTGTAAATCCTTGGCGAGCACATAGTCGACGCCGAGCTCCTCGGCCTTTTTGAAGAGGCTCACGGTGTTGCTGTGCTGCTGGATGCCGATGGGGAAATAGTGATACGGTGTGCCCTCGGCCTTGCAGACATCCGCCATCTGGCGGAACATCGTGCCGGACGAGTTGCCCATGTCGTACGGGCGCAGATCGAAGTGCGCGTCAAAGTTGACGATGCCGAGCTCCGGCGTCTTGCCCTTGTCCTTTAAAAAGTTATGCTGGCCCTGGAAGTGGCCGAACGTCGTCTCGTGGCCGCCGCCGAGCACGATGGGGAACAGGTTCCGGCACAGAATTTCCTCCACGGCGCAGCCCAGCTCGCGCTGGCCCTCTTCGAGCGAAATTTCATCGCAGATGATATCGCCCGCGTCGTAGAGCTTGACCTCCTGTGAAAACGTGCAGGGAAGGCCCGACATCTGGCCGCGCACAAAGTCCGGCGCGAGCGCCGTGCCGGTGCGGCCCTTGTTGCGCGCGACGCCCTTGTCGCTGCAAAAGCCGATGAAAGCAAAGCCGAGCTTGCCGGTGAACGGCGCGCTGCCGTCGTTCAGGTCGATGGGCTGCACCCACTGGTGCCAGCGAAACGCGTCGTAATCGGTCTCGCTGTCGATGCGCCCTTTCCAGCTGTCCATGGCACTGACATAATGATCCAAAAGCATATCTGATCGCACTCCTTTACTGTCTTTCTGATCGTGGTTTTCTTATTCATCCAGCTTGAGGACAGCGAGGAACGCCTCTGTCGGCACCTGCACGGTGCCGAGCGAGCGCATTTTCTTTTTGCCCTCCTTCTGCTTTTCGAGCAGTTTCTTCTTTCGGCTGATATCGCCGCCGTAGCACTTGGCCAAAACGTCCTTGCGCATGGCCTTGACGGTTTCGCGCGCGATGATGCGCCCGCCGATGGCCGCCTGAATGGGGATCTCAAAGAGCTGACGGGGAATGTTGTCCTTGAGCTTTTCGCACAGCTTTCTCGCGCGGGCGTAAGCCTTGTCCTTATGCGCGATGAACGACAGCGCGTCCACCTGGTCGCCGTTGAGCAGGATATCGACCTTGACGAGCTCGCTCGGGCGGTAGCCGGAGAGCTCGTAGTCGAGCGAGGCGTAACCCTTGGTGTTGGCCTTGAGCGTGTCGAAAAAGTCGTAGATGATCTCATTGAGCGGCATCTCGTAATGCATCTCGACAAGGTAGGTGTCGAGGTACTGCATATCCTTGAATTCGCCGCGGCGGTCCTGACACATCGGCATGATATTGCCGACGTAATCGGGCGGCGTGACGATCGTCACCTTGACATAGGGCTCCTCGGCACGCTCGATGTGCGCGGGGTCGGGGTAGTTGTGCGGGTTGTCGACGCGCACCATCGTGCCGTCGGTCTTGTAGACCTCGTAAATGACGCTCGGCAGCGTGGTGACGAGGTCGAGGTCAAATTCGCGCTCCAACCGCTCCTGAATGACCTCCATGTGCAGCATTCCGAGGAAGCCGCAGCGGAAGCCGAAGCCCAGCGCGGCACTGGTTTCCAGCTCAAAGGTCAGGGAGGCATCGTTCAGCTGCAATTTTTCCAGTGCGTCCTTCAGGTCGGGGTACTTGGCACCGTCGGCGGGGTAGATGCCGCAGAACACCATGGGCTTGACCTGACGGTAGCCGGGCAGCGCTTCTGCGGTGGGGCGCTCTGCCAGCGTGACGGTATCGCCCACGCGGGTGTCCTGCACCGTCTTGATGCTGGCGGTCAGGTAGCCTACCTCACCGGCCTGCAGCTGGGCACAGGGGGTCAGGGCGGTGGCACCCATGTGACCTACCTCCACCAGCGTGAACTCTGCGCCGGTAGCCATCATACGGATGGTGTCGCCGGGCTTTACCGTGCCCTCGAACACGCGGATGTAAACGATGACGCCCTTGTAGCTGTCATAGATGCTGTCGAAGATCAGCGCCTTTAAGGGGGCGTCAGGGTCGCCGGTGGGTGCGGGGATATCGCTGACCACACGCTCCAACACCTGATCGACGTTCAGGCCGGTCTTGGCGGAGACGCGGGGCGCGTCCAGGCAGGGCAGGCCGATCACATCCTCCACCTCCTGTGCCACCTCGTCCGGGTGGGCGCTGGGCAGGTCGATCTTGTTCAGGATGGGCACCAGCTCCAGATCATGCTCCAGTGCCATGTAGGTGTTGGCCAGGGTCTGGGCCTCCACGCCCTGGGTGGCGTCCACCACCAGAATAGCGCCCTCGCAGGCAGCCAGACTGCGGCTCACCTCGTAGGCAAAGTCCACATGGCCCGGGGTGTCGATGAGGTTGAATTCGTAGGTCTTGCCGTCCTTGGCGGTGTAGTTCATGGTCACGGCGCGGGCCTTGATGGTGATGCCGCGCTCACGTTCGATGTCCATGTTGTCGAGGATCTGGTCCTCCATGGTGCGCTCGTCCACGCTCTTGGTCAGCTCCAGGATGCGGTCCGACAGGGTGGACTTGCCGTGGTCGATGTGGGCGATGATGCAGAAGTTGCGGATATTGTCTCTTGCCATGTAGTTCCTCCGGTTGGGATTTATGCTTCTAGGATCCAGTCCTCCACAGCCACGATCTGTCCGTGGTCGCGGTAGACGCGGGGCACGCGGCGGGACACGCCGCACAGGACTTCATAGGAAATGGTGTCGGTTTTGCGGGCGATGGTCTCGGCGGTGTCGCTCACGGTGCCGCCCCACAGGATGGCTTCGTCGTCCTCGCGTACCTCCGGCACATCGGTCACGTCCACCATCATCTGGTCCATGCACACCCGGCCCAGCACCGGGCAGGCTACGCCGTGGATCTCCACGACGCCCTTGCCGCAGCTCAGTTGGCGGGGGTAGCCGTCGGCGTAGCCGGTGCACAGGGTGGCCACCTTGGTGGGCTTTTCGGCGGTGAAACGGCGGCCGTAGCTGGCACACTGGCCGGGCTGCATCTCTTTGATCATGCTCACCACGGTCTTGAGGGTCATCACCGGGCGGAAACAGCCAAAGCGCACCTCATCGCTGGGGTCGTAGCCGTACAGGATGATGCCGGGGCGGGCCATGCAACGCTCCCGGGGCAGGCCCTCGGGCCAGTCCGGGTGCAGCATGACTCCGGCGGAGTTGTCGCAGTGCACCAGCTGCGGTTCCTGCCCGGCGGCTTTCAGGGCGTGGAAGGCCTGCACGAACAGGCGGTGCTGCTCGGCGGTGTAAGCAATGTTGTCCTCGCTGACGTCATCGGCCACTGAGAAGTGCTGGAACAGGCCGGTCATCTCCAGCCCGGGCAGGGCACAGGCGGTGAGCATGTCCCGGATGGCGGCGTCAAAATCGGTGCGCAGGGCAAAGCCGATGCGGCCCATGCCGGTGTCGGCCTTCAGGTGAATCTGCACCCGGCCACCTGCGGCCACGGCAGCATCGCTCAGGGCCTTGGCCTGCGCTGCCGAGTAGCAGGCCACCGTGATATGGTTCTGGATCAGGGCCGCCGCGTAGCCGGGCTGCACATGGCCCAGCACCAGAATGGGCAGGGTCAGCCCGCCCTTGCGCAGCTGCACGGCCTCGGTCAGGCAGCTCACGGCCAGCCAGGCGGCACCCTCTTCCGCAAAAACGCGGGCGCACTGCACGGCGCCGTGGCCGTAGCTGTCGGCCTTGACCACGGCACACAGGGGCAGGCTGCCTGCCCGCTGCTTTACGGTGCGGAAGTTGGCCCGCAGGGCATCGAGGTCGATCTCGGCCCAGACGTGTTTTTCAAACGGTTGTTTCTGCATGATCTGTTTCCTTTTTTGGTACGATAAAGCTGCCCCGGCCCGTGTGGACGGGACGCCAGCCGTCAATGCCGCTCTCCTGCAAGGCATGGAGGGTCTTTTGGCGGAAGGCGTTGTCGGTGCGGCAGCGCTCCTGCACAAATTCTTTGGTCTGTTCCCGCACGGTAACGCCGTCGGCGGGGCAGCGGCTCTTCACAATGGGCAAGCCAGCCTCCCGCACGGCGCACTGCACCTCGTATTCGGTTGCCAGCAGCATGGGACGGATGAGGGTGAGATCCCGCTGGGAGAGGTAGGTCACCGGCGAGAAGCAGCCGATGCGTCCCTCCCGCCAGAGGTTCATATAAAAGGTCTCCACGGCATCGTCCAGATGATGCCCCAGCGCCACCTTGTTGCAGCCCAGCTCCTGCGCGGCGGTGTGCAGCGCGCCCCGCCGCAGTTTGGCACACAGGGCGCAGGGGTTCTTTTCCTTGCGGTACTCGAACACCACAGGGCCGATCTCGGTGCGGCGCACCTCGTAGGGGATGCCGTGCTGCCGGAACAGCTCTGCCAGCGCCGAGTAGTCCATGGGCTGATGGTCGAACTGCGGGTCCAGCGTGACCGCCACCACCTCGTAATCGAAGCCGATGTACTTGCGTAGCATGGAAAGACCAATGGTCAGCGCCACGCTGTCCTTGCCGCCAGAAACGCCCACCATCACCCGGTCGCCGGGGGCGATCATTTCATAGTCCTGTACAGCCTTGCGCATCAGGCCGCAAAGCCGCTGCATTGCACGAAGATCACTCATGACAGGCTCACACTTTCTACCAGATTGACCACATCGCTGATGGAGGCCAGCTTGGTCAGCGCCGAAACATAGACCACATCGCCGTTGTCGTAGGTGATGGTAGCCAGCACGGCGTAGTAGGTGCGGATATCGCAGCGCACCGCCTCTACGGCTGCACCCTCCACGGTCAGGTTGACCTTGCGGGGCTTGATGACGCCGTAAGCTTGTTTAAGGTCAGCTTCCGAATCCTTAATGAAGTTTTCGTAGCTGTCGGCGGTGCCCCGCTGCAACAACACGGCCTGATAGTCCTCGCTGTCTGCCGTGTCGGCGGTGGCAAGCTCCAGCACGGTGCCGAGGGTGGGATCCTCGGTCATGCGGCACACGCTCCACACGCTGCTGTCGTAGTAGACAGAGATGCCGTTCGTGCCGGTATAGTGGGTGTCAGGCGTCGCAGGGGTCTGCCGATTCACCAGCAGGGTGAGCACCATGTAGGCTGCGATGCCCAGACAGATGAAAATGGCCATCGCTGTCAGCAGCTTGGAGCTGCGGCGCTGCGCCGAAGAAGTGCGGTCGATCTCATTTGGCATGGATGTATTCTCCTTGTGTTGGCAAGGCGGCGGTGCACCGCCCATATCCTTTATAGTATACCACAACTGCAGCGGGATTTGTAGCGGGCAAATGGCAAAAATATGCCGGTGCGGGCAAAAAACTTTTGCAAAAATCGAAATTCAGAAATCAAGAGGATTTGAGAGAAAACAAGCGATTTTGAGAGTTTCAAAAATTTCCGCTGAAAAAATCCAAAAATCATGTTGACAGGCGCGTTTTTGTGTTGTATACTGACACTCGCGCCCCAAAAGGACGCCTGAAACGTACAAAAAGCTTATCAGGAGGAAATAGATATGAGCACTACTCTCGTAAAGCCCGCTGAAGTCGAGCGCAAGTGGTATCTGCTCGACGCTGCCGGCAAGAGCCTGGGCCACGTCGCTGCTGAGGCCGCTGTTCTGCTGCGCGGCAAGCAGAAGGTCGATTACACCCCCAACGTGGACTGCGGCGATTTCGTGGTTGTCATCAACTGCGACAAGGCTGTTCTGACCGGCAAGAAGGCCGAGCAGAAGTTCCACATCACCCACAGCAAGTACATTGGCGGCCTGAAGAAGGTCCAGTACAGCAAGCTGATGGCTGAGCACAGCGATCTGGCTATGACCTACGCCATCAAGGGCATGGTTCCTTCCAACACCATCGGTGACAAGGCCCTGACCCGCCTGCACTGCTACCAGGGTGCCGAGCACGCTCACGCAGCTCAGAAGCCCGAGAAGATCGAGTTCTAAGAAGGAGGCAATCGAACATGTACGAAACCAAACCTTATTTCTACGGCACTGGTCGTCGTAAGGATTCCGTTGCCCGCGTTCGCGTTTACACCGGCACCGGCAAGGTCACCATCAACGATCGTGACATCGACAACTACTTTGGTCTGGAGACCCTGAAGCTGATCGTCCGTTCTCCGCTGGTCCTGCTGGGCCTGGAGGGCAAGTACGACGTCGTCGTCCGCGTTTCCGGCGGCGGTGTTTCCGGTCAGGCTGGCGCTATCCGTCACGGCCTGAGCCGCGCCCTGCTGCAGCAGAGCGACGAGAACCGTTCTGTGCTGAAGAAGGCTGGCTTCCTGACCCGCGATCCTCGTATGAAGGAACGTAAGAAGTACGGTCTCAAAGCAGCTCGTCGTGCACCTCAGTTCAGCAAGAGATAATCTGCTGTTCAGACCGTATCAAAATGGTTCAAAAACCCCGGAAAATCAAGGTTTTCCGGGGTTTTACTATATCTAAACGGGCTGATATAGTTTGACCAAATTTGGAAAAACGAGAACCGTTTTCACCCAATTTTTAGTGGTCCGCAAGTGGTTAACCGGCCAAAAAGAGGGCAAAAAGAGGGTCAAGTGGTGCCCAAAGTGGTTAACCGAGAGCCGATTTTTGGGGGTGTTTTGGGGTCGCTTTTCAGCCCTTTGTTCCCTCGTTTTGGTCTGTGGCAGTTTGACATAGTTTGACCTAATTTGAATAATTGAATATGAATTTGATACAGCACTCAGTATAAAATGACTGGGTGCTTTTTTCATTTCAGGAACTCGTATTCCGGCGATAGAAAGAGCCGTCACTTCACTTTTTATTTTGGAGTGGCGGCTTTTTCTATTTCCAGAAGCAACAGAAACAATTAGAAATGAGGTGAAGTCAATGAACACGCAAATCATTGCCATTGCCAACCAGAAGGGCGGCGTTGGCAAAACCACCACCTGTGCCAATCTTGGAATCGGTTTGGCGCAGGCCGGAAAGAAAGTCCTGCTGATTGACGGAGACCCGCAAGGAAGCCTGACGATCAGCCTGGGCAATCCCCAACCGGACAAGCTGCCCTTTACGCTGTCGGACGCTATGGGTCGTATCCTGATGGATGAGCCGCTTCGTCCCGGCGAGGGTATCCTGCACCACCCAGAGGGCGTAGACCTGATGCCTGCGGACATCCAGTTATCCGGTATGGAGGTATCTCTGGTAAATGCCATGAGCCGTGAGACTATCTTGCGGCAATATCTGGATACGCTGAAGGGACAATACTCCCATATCCTCATCGACTGCCAGCCCTCCCTGGGGATGCTCACAGTCAATGCGCTGGCCGCTGCAAACAGGATCATAATTCCCGTTCAGGCGGAGTATCTGCCCGCCAAAGGGCTGGAACAGCTGCTCTCCACGGTAAACAAGGTAAAGCGGCAGATCAACCCCAAGCTCCAGATAGACGGTATCCTGCTGACGATGGTGGACAACCGCACCAACTTTGCCAAGGAGATCGCCGCCCTGCTGCGGGAAACCTACGGCAGCAAAATCAAGGTATTTGGAACAGAAATTCCCCATTCTGTCCGGGCGAAGGAAATCAGCGCCGAGGGCAAGAGCATTTTTGCCCATGACCCCGGCGGCAAGGTGGCTGAAAGCTACAAAAATCTGACGCAGGAGGTGACAAAACTTGAAAAGCAGCGCGAAAAAAGTAGAGCTGGCATCGGTAGATGACCTGTTTTCCACCGAGGAAAGCCGTGCCGACGCACAGCGGGAACGGGTGTTGGAAATTCCACTGTCTGAACTGCACCCTTTTAAGAACCATCCGTTCAAAGTCAAGGATGATGAAGCCATGCTGGAAACTGCGGACAGTATCCGACAGTATGGTGTGCTGGTTCCGGCGATTGCAAGACCTGACCCGGAGGGCGGCTATGAACTGGTAGCCGGACACAGGCGGCACAGGGCCAGTGAACTGGCTGAGAAAGAAACCATGCCGGTCATTGTCCGGGAGTTGGACGATGACGCTGCCACCATCATTATGGTGGATAGCAACTTGCAGCGTGAAAGCCTGCTTCCCAGCGAAAGGGCCTTTGCCTACAAGATGAAGCTGGAGGCTATGAAACGGCAGGCTGGGAGACCTTCTAAAAATTCCGCCCAACTTGGGCGGAATTTCGATGGAAAGGAATCCAGAGAAATTTTGGCAGAACAGGTCGGCCAAAGCCGTAACCAGATTTCCCGCTATATCCGCCTCACCGAGCTAATTCCCGAACTGCTGGATATGGTCGATGAACGAAAAATCGCCCTCAATCCGGCCTATGAGCTATCGTTCCTGAAAAAAGAGGAACAGACCCAGCTTTTGGACGCGATGGACAGCGAACAGGCCACCCCTTCTCTCTCCCAAGCCCAGCGGCTCAAGAAGTTCAGCCAGGAGGGGCATTTATCCATTGATGTGATGCGGGCCATTATGGGCGAGGAAAAGAAAAGCGATCTGGACAAGGTGA
>OMBE01000241.1_pt1 | contig 7996 bp, 9 predicted proteins | sample 1644781 | NCBI WGS metagenome assembly OMBE01 (sample SAMEA103958155, study PRJEB25191) | human gut metagenome | biome: human-associated habitat [ENVO:00009003]; feature: intestine environment [ENVO:2100002]; material: feces | place: Germany | collected 2013/2015
TGAAGAACAGCGGGGTGTCCCAATTTTTGGGGAAGCTCTTCACGATTTCCGCGATGTCGCGGATGACGTGGTCATGGCGTTTGCCGAAGCGCTTGGCGACGTCCCGGCTGGATGCCACCGGTTCGCCGTTCTGGGTGGATAAGATGATGTCGTTCATGGTGAAGATGTACCTCCTTATTTTCGATGTGTTTTGATATAACGTTCGATTCTTTCGCACACACGGCAGACTGCTGTATAAAATTTGACTTTCTGCTCAGTGACGAGTATTTTAATAATCAGAATAAGTTTGTCCATAGAACCTCCCAAAGAAAGGAATGATAAGATGAGTGATGAGAAGAATAGCGGCAACACCTTTAACATCAATGCCGTACCAAGTTGCATTGACGAACCTGTAAAGGCTGTTCTGAACCCCGGTGCTAATCAGATTGGAACTCTTTTTGGAGATCTTCTTGCAATGGCAACAAGCAAAATCCATTTTTCAGCAGAAAAGATGAGGTTGCAACAAGCACATGATCTAGAAGAGTTTAAAAAATCACTGAGTGACAAGTTGAATGCAAAACCAGAAGAATGTTTGGTTGAACCTCGTATGCAGGTGGTTGGCCCCGCTGTCGAAAATGCAAAATTTTGCATGGACGAGCCACAAATCCGAAAGATGTTTCAAAATCTGCTTGCAAATTCTGCCGATATAAGATATCAAAGTCAGGTGCATCCTTCCTTTTCGGCCATGATTGCGCAGATGTCTCCTTTGGACGCTGAAAATTTGGAACTGTTCAAAGGCGGTGGAACTCTTCCGATTGCAAGGTATAAATACACTCTGGAGAACAACGGCGAAAGAGCTGCGTTTACAAATTGCTTTTTAAAGAACCCTAAGATGATTCATGCCACAGACATCGACCTTCAAGCCACATCTTTAAGTTCATTGGAACGACAAGGGTTGATAGAAATTCGCTATGACTGTTGGCTGTTGGATGAGAAATTGTATGACGTATTTATCAAAAATGAACTGAGAGATATATTGGAAAGCGAGTTGCTCCAAATGAAAGCCTGCGAAGCAAAGATCAATGACAGAAAAGTGCAATCACTGGACTTTGATAAGGGAATTGTCCGGTTGACACCGCTTGGAAAAACTTTTGTTAGTGTTTGCTTCGATATCTGATCTTTGGTTGAGCACTTAGCTAAGAATTTCAGTCCAGCGTTCCGTCTCCAGCGGTTCGCCGGGCTTTTTGTTGTCATTCATGTGGCTCACCTCCTTTCACTCTGCACCTCTGGGCTTCTTCCGGCCAGCGCATCGGCCATGATCTCATCGAAGCCCGGCAGGCCAAAGGCGATGATCTGGAGCTGGTCGATGCGGCTGTCCAAGTTGGCCTGGGCTTGGGCGACCAGGCTTTCCGCCTGACGCAGGTTGTCGCACATCTTGCCGTAATCGGCCTTGGCCTGAAGGAACCGGGCTTTATAGTTGTCTCGGTGCTTGATGAAGTCGTTGCGCAGGTTGATGATGTCGGCCAGTTCAGCTTTGGCGTTGCTTACGTTCTGGATGGCCATGTTCAACTGGGCATTGGTGTCTTCCAACTGCTCAATGTGCTGCTGGGCTTTCACGGTCTCGTACACGCCGTTCTTGCGCAGGGCCGGGAGCACCTCGCCGGTGACCCAGTGCTTGAAAGCCTTGGCCTTTGGCATCTTGCTGGATAAGATCAGGCTGTACAGACCCGATTCGTTGATGATGGTCGGGTGCTGTTCGCGTCCCATGGGGTCGTGAATCACGACCTCATCGCTCTGGCGCTTGTCCTCGGCGTCAACATGACGGTCAAGTGCATCCTTGTGGTTCTTGTACCCCAGTGCTGCAGCAACGTCCTTGCCGACCAGCCAGGGTGTGCCGTCAATCTCGACGGTGCGCACCTGCCCGAACTCGGGGTTGGAGAATGTGGTTAAGTCGTTCATGTGGGTTTGACCTCCTTGTGGGTGGCTCCCTTCTGCGGTATACTTAAGAGGAAGGGAGGCGTGTTGTATGGGTCTTTACGATAATCTTAACAGTGCCTGGCAGGTTCATGATGTCATGAGGCAGTTTGCGGAACAACAAGAGCAAGAAAATCGAATGATACAAAATTCGATTGCTCGCAAGGAAAAATTGGCAAACGCCCAACTTGGTTCCGCGGAAGATATTCGCAAAATGTTAGAGATGATGGAAGCTGACCAAAAAGAGCAAACCGAGGAAAACAAGAAGAATAGAGAGCTCGCTCTCAAAAGCTATAAGGTTTCCCTTGCGGCCGCGTTTTTTGGCGGTGCGTCCTTTTTGGCTGCGCTCATAACGCTAATCTTACAATTGTTAGGATGAGTGCGGCAATTTGAAAAACCAGTGCGATGCACTGGAAGAAAAGTGCAAGTCTCATCAACTCTGCCGTTGTCCAGTTGGAAAGCCGTTCTTTCCAGCTGGGCTTTTTGTTGTCCTTCATCTTCTTCACCTCCTTGCTTGTTGTAAAGATTGTTGTGAAACCTCAACTTTTAGGGCAGAAAAAATAGTGCCCGATTTTAGTAACCGGAATGCTGAGCAGGTCGCAGAGACGAGAAATCTCATCCTGACGGAATGCAAATTCACCGGCAAGTTTTCGGTTCAATTGTCCTTCACTTACGCCGATTTTCTCAGCACATTCCTTTTGCGTCAGGCCACATTCAGTGATTCTGCCCCGCAGTCGGTTATAGTCCATTTCTGGCATTTTGCTCACCTCCTATGGATTATTTACGGTTGTGAATTTCTCAACCACACCACGAGTATAGTCCATCGGTTGCGATTTGTCAACAGTAAATTTTGAGATTTCTGAACTTTTTGCACTGAAAGTATTGATTTTTCGCAACCGCTCACATATAATTAAACCAGACTACGTTGAAAGGGCGTTAAAATATGAAAATCTCAACCTTTGCTCAACGACTTCGTGCAGGTCTGGACGCACGCCAAATGACACAAGCGGAACTTTCTAGCAGGTCGAAAATCTCAAAATCAAGTATTTCACACTATCTGAAAGGTGACTGGGAAGGAAAGCAAGATGCGGTTTACTCAATCGCTCAAGTGCTGAATGTTTCTGAAGCCTGGCTCATGGGCTATGATGTCCCGATGGACGCAGAGCACGCCACCCCCTCTCAGCCCGCGCAGAAGGCCACAATCCCCCCGGGGTTTGAGCCCATGCCGGAGATGGACATGGTCCCATTGGTGGGCCGGATCGCCTGCGGTACGCCGATCACGGCGGAACAGAACGTGGAGCGCATAGTCTGTGTGCCGTCCAAGTGGCGCTCCACCTTTACACTGACCTGCAAGGGCGACAGCATGGAACCACGGATCCATGACGGTGATCTGGTGGCCATCCGGAAGCAGCCGGAGGTGGAAAACGGCGAGATCGCTGCTGTGCGCATCGGGGAAGAGGCAACCCTGAAGCATGTCTATCTGCACGAGAACTTCATTGAACTGAGGCCGGAGAATCCGGCTTTCAACAGCATCATCCTCAGCCGGGAGGACATGAACGACGTTGTAATCGAAGGCAAGGCCGTCGGACTTTGCCGGGATATATAAACAAAACAGGAGGACATTATTATGGGCTTTATGGACACATTACAAAAAGAATCTTCTTACTCAGAGGCATCGGGCAACGCATACCAGTATGTTGTTCTTCAGGTGACGCTGAAAGAAAAGTTTATCGGTACAGGTTCCGGCAACCTGACGGAGTTGGAAAACGTCATCAACCAGCAGGCTGCTAAAGGCTACCGCCTGCACACGATTACCACCGCCAACGGTGGCAGCAAGGGCCTGATGGGCGGTGACCGCATTCAGGCTACAATGGTTTTTGAAAAGGTGAACTGATATAAGGACGAAAGAAAACGCCCGCCGGGCATGCCGATGGTCTACACCGGCCCCCAGCTGGAAGATGTGCACATTGAGGGCAAAGCCGTGGGGTATACGCACTGGTTTGGCTGAGGAGGATAAAATGGAAAAGAACTTTCAGTTTTTAATTTACCGCTCTGCAGAAGAAGATGTTTCAGTCAACGCCATTGTGAAGGATGAGAGCATTTGGCTGTCGCAGCAGGGCATGGCAGAACTGCTCGGGGTGCAAAAGCCGGCAATCAGCAAGCACTTGAAGAATATTTTTGAAGAGGGCGAGCTGGATGAAAAAGTGGTTGTTTCCAAAATGGAAACAACCACTCATCACGGGGCGCTGGACGATAAAACGCAGACGAAAGAAACGAATTTCTATAATCTTGATGCCATCATCTCGGTAGGCTACCGGGTCAATTCCCGCCGGGCAACGCAATTCCGCATCTGGGCTACTGGCATCCTCAAAGAGTACATGACCAAGGGTTTTGTTCTGGACGACGAACGCCTGAAGCAAGGCAAGGATGCTTTCGGTAAGGACTACTTCCGAGAGCTGCTGGAGCGTGTCCGCTCCATCCGTGCCAGCGAGCGCCGGATCTGGCAGCAGGTGACGGATATCTTTGCCGAGTGCAGCATCGACTATGACCGCAATTCTCCGGTAACAAAGGACTTCTATGCCATGGTGCAGAACAAGTTCCACTATGCCATCACCGGCCGGACGGCGGCAGAAATCGTGTACAACAAGGCCGACCATACCAAGGAACACATGGGGCTGACCACATGGAAGAACGCTCCGGAGGGCCGGGTGCTCAAATCGGATGTTTCGGTGGCCAAGAATTACCTGTCTGAGAAGCAGATCCGCCAGCTGGAGCGCACGGTGTCCGGTTATTTTGACTACATCGAGGATCTGATCGAGCGGGAAAACACGTTCACGATGGAGCAGTTCGCGGCCAGCATCAACGAGTTTCTGTCTTTCCGGAGGTATGACATTCTGCCGGACAAAGGCAAGGTGTCGGCCCGGCAGGCCAGAGCGAAGGCCGAAGCGGAGTATGACCTGTTCAACCCGACCCAGAAGATCGTGTCTGACTTTGACCGGACGATCCGCCAGATGAAGGAGAAAAACTGATGGAACACTGGGCGGGCCGGTGGAATAAACAAAAAACGCCCCCGGTGCTACCAACACCGAGGGCGTGCAGATCAGACTGCCCAGAGGGCAATACAGACCGAACAACTGTATTCTACCACCTCCGGTCAGGCTTGTCAAAGTGTATCTGTGGAGGTGCATTTTATGGGAAAACGAACCAACACGGCAGCCTGGCTGCCGAATCAGCAGCGCTGGCAGATCAACGTCCAAAAGAATGGTGTGCGCAGATCCTTTACCAGCTCAAAGCCCGGCCGCACCGGCCAGCGTGAAGCCAATGCAAAGGCGGACGCATGGCTGGATGACGGCATCAGCAATACTCGGATGCTGGTAGAAGCAGCCTATCCGCAGTGGATCGGCGAGCTGAAACTGACCACCAGCCGCTCCAACTGGGAACCGATCCAGAGCCGGTGGAACGTCTGGGTGCGTCCAGTCATTGGCCGGAGGCGTGTGGGAGACCTGACGGAACAACAGCTGCAAGCCATCATCAACAAAGGATTTGCAGGAGGACTGAGCAAAAAATACCTTTCCAACATGTGCACGGATTTGACCATGTTCTGCAAATGGCTGCGCCTGAGCAAAATGTCCACTCTGCGGCCGGAAGAACTGCATGTGCCAAAGGGTGCACGCTCCAAGGAAAAAGAAATATTGCAGCCGGAGGATCTGCGTACACTTTTTGAGGTGGGCACTACGATCCGAGACGGCAAACTGATCGAGGATCCTTATGTCAATGCGTACAGGTTTAGCGTTGTGACTGGCCTTCGTCCGGGCGAGCTGATTGGACTGAGCTGGAAGGACGTTAAGGGTGGCCGGGTGAAGATCCGGCGAGCTATAAACACCCGTGGCGAGGAAACCCGCGGCAAGAACGACAACGCTGTGCGCGCCTTTGCACTCACCGATAGTGCGGCCGCTATTCTGCAGGCACAGAAAAAGCTGACAGGCGGGCAGGAGAGCGTGTTTGGCATCTCCTGTGAGGACACCTATAGAAAATATTGGCGGCGCTACTGCGAGGCCAACGAACTGCACTATGTTCCGCCGTATAATCTCCGACATACGTTCGTATCACTGGCAAAAACGCTGCCAGAGGGACAAGTCAAGCCCTTGGTTGGCCACTCCCGCCAGATGGACACGTTCGGGATCTACGCGCATCTTATTCATGGCGAGGATGTGCAGACTGCCGCAGACCTGGACAACGTTCTCAGCAGGGTTCTTGATCCGGAAAGTCTTGAGAAATAACACATTTTGTAACACGTTTCTATTTCTCGCACCGTGTTTGCGGTTTCCTTCCCGGAGAAGTGGATTTCGGAATTTAACGGAAGTACGTTGGATGTGTATGCCGGGTTTTCGCCGGAAAAGTTCTGGACCGGGTTCGACCCCCGTCGGCGGCATGAAGAAAAGCACCTGAGAACGATGGTTCTTGGGTGCTTTTTTCATGCTTGTATTCCGGAAAGGGGATGATATGCACATGCTGCGGTCGAGCGGATGGAGAGGCTTTGCGGTCTGTTCACAGTTCAGTTGGAAAAAGTGCTTTTTCTTTCCATGGTTTCATGCTATAATAAAAAACGATACGATCCGTGATCGTAACGGGGCAGGGGGCCGCTGGCCGTCCTGCCGGGGCAGTGCCCGCAAACTGCGGCGGGCGGGAAACAGAAAAAGAGAGGCGAATCGAGATGTTGGATATGATCAAATGCAGCACCGGCGGCGCATACTATGCCCGCGGCGAGTGGGTGCCGGCAGACGGCAACGCACCGGCAGCACTGGCCGCCAAGGGCTTTGATGCCGCTGCGGTGGAAAACGCCAAGACCGGTACCATGGCCTACAGCATTCTGCAGGCTCACAACACCAGCGGCGATGCCGAAAACCTGAAGATCAAGTTTGACGCCATGGCCAGCCATGACATCACCTTTGTGGGCATCATCCAGACGGCCCGCGCGTCCGGCCTGGAAAAGTTCCCCATCCCGTATGTGCTCACCAACTGCCACAACAGCCTGTGCGCCGTGGGCGGCACCATCAACGAGGATGACCACCGTTTCGGCCTGTCGGCTGCCAAAAAGTACGGTGGCATCTTTGTGCCCCCGCATCTGGCTGTCATCCACCAGTACATGCGTGAAAAGTTTGCCGGCTGCGGCAAAATGATCCTTGGCTCGGACTCCCACACCCGCTACGGTGCACTGGGCACCATGGCCATCGGCGAGGGCGGCGGCGAGCTGGCAAAGCAGCTGTTGGGCCGCACCTACGATGTGGCCCGTCCGGGTGTGGTGGCCATTTACCTCACCGGCAGCCTGCCTGCCGGCTGCGGCCCCCACGATGTGGCCATTGCGCTGGTGGGCAAGCTGTTCAAGAGCGGCTATGTCAAGAACAAGGTGATGGAGTTTGTCGGCCCCGGCGTTGCGTCTCTGCGTCAGGATACCCGCAACGCCATCGATGCCATGACCACCGAGACCACCTGCCTGTCCTCCATCTGGGAGACCGATGAGACCACGCAGAAGTTCCTTGCCGTGCACGGCCGTGCTGCGGATTACAAGAAGCTGGCCCCGGCGGACCTTGCCTACTATGACGGCGTTGTGGAAGTGAATCTGTCGGCCATCCGTCCGATGATCGCTCTGCCCATGCACCCCTCCAATGCCTTTACCATCGAAGAGCTGAACGCCAATCTGGAGGACATCCTGCACGCCTGCGAAGAGGATGTGCAGAAGCTCATCGGCCGCAAGGATGTGCACCTGGACCTGTGCAGCAAGATCGAGAACGGCCAGCTGCGGGTGGACCAGGGCGTGATCGCCGGTTGTGCAGGCGGTTTGTACGACAGCATCTATGAGGCGGCTTCCATCCTCAAGGGCCGCACCGGCGGCTGCGGCGACTACGCCCTCAGCGTGTACCCCGGCAGTCAGCCCATCATGATGGAACTGGTGCGCACCGGCGTGATCAGCGAACTGATGGCCAGCGGTGCCACCGTGCGCACGGCTTTCTGCGGCCCCTGCTTCGGCGCAGGCGACGTGCCC
>OMBE01000255.1_pt1 | contig 7703 bp, 7 predicted proteins | sample 1644781 | NCBI WGS metagenome assembly OMBE01 (sample SAMEA103958155, study PRJEB25191) | human gut metagenome | biome: human-associated habitat [ENVO:00009003]; feature: intestine environment [ENVO:2100002]; material: feces | place: Germany | collected 2013/2015
TGCATAAACCGCCCGCCGCTGTCCCACACTAAGCCCAGAAAAAGACCCCGTACACAAAACGAACAGATGGGAGTAACAAGCATGGAGCAGATCAAAAAATTTCTGCACGGCAAGGGCTTTGCCCTGCTGCTGACCGCAAGCCTGCTGGCTGCGGCTGCGGCAGGGGTGTGGGCGGTGCGCGCCCTGCGGGCAGAACTGCAAAAAAGTCTGGATGGACGAAACGCCCCCGGCACCACCCAACAGACCACCCCGGAAACAGAACCGGACTGGGACGCACAGGAGGATACCACATGGCAGCAGCCCGTGACCGACGTTGCAAACAGCAAGGCAGATGTGCCGCAGCAGGAGCGCTCTGGTGCATCCTCTGGTGCGCAGTCTGGCTCTGGTTCGCTGCGCGAACCCTCGGCACTGCAAGGCACATCCTCGCCTGCCAGCAGTTCGGCACAGCCTGCTGCCGCGCCATCTATGCCGGGGCGCGTGCTCAACGCCTTCAGCGGCGATGAGCTGGTGTATAACAAGACCCTTGGGGACTGGCGCACCCACAACGGCGTGGACTATGCCTGCACGCAGGGCGCTGCGGTGGCGGCACCCGTGGCGGGCAAGGTAGTCTCTGCCGGGGCAGAGGGCAACTGGGGCACCGTGGTGGTGTTGGAAGATGCCGCTGGCCGCAGTTGGCGGCTGTGCGGCATGGCAGACCCTGCCGTAAAGGCCGGGGATACCGTAGCCGCCGGGCAGAAGCTGGGCACGGTGGGCACGGTCGGCTGCGAGTGCGCCGAGGAAAGCCACATCCATGTGGAGGTAAAGCAGGGCGAAAGCTACCTCGACCCGGCAAAGCTGCCGGAGTAAGCAAACCATAAAAGGGGCTGCAATAGCGGCTCCTTTTTTGCTGCGTCAGGCGGTACGGCGCGTTTGCAGCAGCCAGAGAACCAGCGCCGAAAGCACCCCGGCTGCCAGCAGGACATCTGCCGGGTGCGCAGCCCAGTGCTGGAAGGCACTGCCATAGGCTGCCTGCCCGATGGGCTGGGTCAGGCAGGCCAGCACAGAGAGGCAGGCGGTAGCTTTGCCCAGCTGTGCCTGCGGCACTAACACTTGCAGCTGCGCAAAGAACCACACATTGAACAGCGCCGCCACGGCCATAAACACGGCTCCCAGCACCAGAATGCTGCCGAACTGGAGCGTGGGCACCCGGAGGGTAAGCCCCAGCGCGGCGCACACGCCGCTGAGCGCCAGCAAAAGAGGTGTGCCGCTGCGGATGGGACGCCGGACAAAGACGGTTCCGGCCAGCACGCCGCCTAAAATGCCGCCCGCGCTCAGCACCGCCTGCACAAGGCCAAGGGAGGCATCACTTTTCTGTAAAGTCTGTACCACCAGCACCGGAACACCTACGGTGAGGGCGGGGACTTCCAGCAGGTTTACAGCCGCCATGGCGGCAGCTAATTGCAGCACCGCAGCCTGCCCGGTGAGGAACTGCGCACTTTCCCGCAGGTCGGTCCACAGAGAACGGACGGAGAGCCTTGTGTCCGATGGGACATCCTGTGGGATGCGCAGGCACAGCTCTATTCCGGCGGAAAGTGCAAAGCAGCTGCCGCAGAGCACCAGCAGACCCCGGATGCCGAAGTGCTCCAGCAGAACAGCACCCAGCAGGGGACCGAGAAGCTCGTCCACGGTATCCACCAGTTGGATAACCGCGTTGCCGCGCAGCAGCTGGGTGCCGTTCAGCAGCAGGGGCAGGCAGGCGCGTACCACGGGCTGGTAAAGCCCCTGAATGGCGTACAGACTGCCCAGCACGGTCAGAACCAGCGGGAGCAGCGGCAGATGCGGCAACCCAGCAGCGGCTGCCGCCGCAATACCGGTGGTCACCAGATCCAGCAGTGCCATCAGGCGGGTCTTGCGGCAGCGGTCTGCCAGTGCGCCGCCGGTCAGCATTCCAACCAGAGCAGGCAACATGGCAAGAGCGGTGATGCCGCCGTACAGCGCAGCGGAACCGGTCTGCCGCAGCAGATACAGCGGCAGCGCAAACCGCAGGGCGGCATTGCCGAACAGGGAGATGATCTGCCCGAGGACGATGAGGAAAAATGTGTTCATGGGAACCTCCTGTTTTTTGCTTACAAACCGTTGGTCTGTATCTGCGTATAAAAAAGGGCGGAGCGTTCCGCCCGGAAAATTCAGCCCTTGACCGGTGTGCACAGCTGCACCAGCTGTTCGGCCTGTGCATCCGTCAAAAGATCCAGCCCAAGCGCATGGGTCATCTGCTGAAACACGACGTTCCGCGCCCGCTGCTGAGCCGGCGTGGTGGGGCGCGTCTGGGGAGAAAGCCAGATGTCTGCCAGCACGAACAGCGCTTCGGCCAGCGCATTGGCATCGGCAGTGTGGATGGAGCCGTCTGCCATGCCCTGCCGGATCATGGGTGCAATGCACTCCGGGGCTAAATGTGCTTCAATGCTGGCCAGCTCCATAGCAAGGAACTGCGGGTTGCTGCACAGGTGCGGCAAGGTCTGCGCGATCTGCTGCTGCCGCTGCCCGGCAAAGGATGCTGCAAACACCGCCTGCAGCTTTTGCAGCCCGGTCAGGGCCGGGTCGTCCCGGATATGGCGCAGCGGCTCCCACATCTGGTCGCCCAGACGGTCACCGACGCGCTGCGCGATCTCTTCCTTGGAGCGGAAATGATGGTACACCGCCCCTTTGGAAAGCTTTGTGGCATCAATGATGTCCTGCAGGGTGGTATTCTGGTAGCCCTTCTGGAGGAAGAGCAGGGCGGCGGCGTCCAGGATCTTTTCAACGGTCTGTTCCGGGTATTTGTTGCGCGGCATGGCAGATGCTCCTTCTTTACAAACTAACGGTCTGTAAAAAGAATACCGCAGCCCGGCGGCTTTGTCAAGAGGGCATGGAACCGAAAATCCATTCATTTCCTGCGGCGCTGCATTGCTTTTGTGCGGGGTTTCTGGTATGATACAATAGAATCAACAGGCGATTTTGGGAGGATGACAGATGGCAAGGGTTTTGATCGTGGGAGCCGGGGCAGCCGGACTGATGGCGGCGGGTGCCGCCGTGCGGCAGGGACATCAGGTGACGGTGCTGGAGCATACCGAGAAGCCCGGGCAGAAGATCCTTGTTACCGGCAAGGGGCGCTGCAACGTGACCAACGACTGCCCGGCAGAGGAGTTTTTGCGCCATGTGCGCACGAACCCGCGCTTTTTGTACTCCTCGCTGGGGGCGTTCCCCCCGGCAAAGACCATGGAGCTGTTCGAAGCTTTGGGTGTGGAGCTGAAGGTGGAGCGCGGCCGCCGGGTGTTCCCGGTATCGGATAAGGCCGAGGAGATCCGGCAGGCGCTGCTGCGCTATGCGCAGGATGCGGACATCGTCTATGACGGCGCAAAAAAGCTGCTGCTGGAAGAGGTCGTGCCGGAGGCAGAGCCCGCCCCGGCGGCACCGGAAAACCCGCGCCACCCCAAAAAGAAAAAGGCGGGCCCGGCGCTGCGCTGCGTGGGCGTGCGGGGCACTTCCGGCAGGGAGTACCGGGCAGACGCCGTGCTGGTGGCTACCGGCGGCGTGAGCTACCCCACCACCGGTTCTACCGGTGACGGCTACAAGCTGGCGCAGCAGGCGGGACACACCCTTGTGGAGCCGGTGCCCAGTCTGGTCAGCCTTGTCAGCCGCGACCCGGACTGCAAAAAGATGATGGGGCTTGCGCTGAAAAATGTCACCCTGACCCTGCTGGAGGACGGCAAGGCCATCTTTGACGAGCAGGGCGAGATGCTGTTTACCCACTTTGGCATCAGCGGGCCGCTGACTTTGAGCGCGTCCAGCCATCTGGGGGATATGAAAAAGCACAGATACATCGCGGAGATCGACCTGAAGCCCGCCCTGAGCGAGGAGCAGCTGTACGACCGCATCACCCGGGACTTTGCTCTGCTGGCAAACCATGCGGCGCAGGGTGCGCTGGTCAAGCTGCTGCCTTCCAGCATGCAGCCGGTGATGGTGGCGCGCTGGGGCATTGACCCCGCCACCAAGGCAAACCAGATCACCCGGGAGCAGAAGCGGGAGCTGGTGCAGCTGGTCAAGCACTGGCAGGTGTCCATTGACGCCCGGGGCGACCTTGCCCACGCAGTCATCACCAGCGGCGGCGTATCGGTGCGGGAGGTAGACCCCAAGACCATGCAGAGCAAAAAGGCGCTGGGGCTGTACTTTGCGGGCGAGGTGCTGGACGTGGACGCCTACACCGGCGGCTACAATCTGCAGATCGCTTTCTGCACTGCACAGAGCTTTGCGAATAATCTGTAAAAAAGCAGTGCAGTCCATTCCCGTGTACTATTATATATAATAAGGAGAACATATCATGGTATCTGTTGCAATTGATGGGCCTGCGGGTGCAGGCAAATCCACTCTGGCACGCCGTCTGGCGGCAGAGCTGGGCTATATCTATGTGGACACCGGTGCAATGTACCGCGCCATCGGTCTGTACGCCCTGCGCGCGGGCAAGGACCCCAAGGACAACGCAGCGGTGGACGCCCTGCTGCCGGAAATCGAGCTGCGGCTGGCCTCCATTGCGGGCGAGCAGCACATCTACTTAAAGGACGAGGACGTGAGCACCGCCATCCGCACCGAAGCAGCGGGTATGGCAGCCTCTGCCGTGGGCGCAAACCCCGCGGTGCGGGCATTTCTGCTGGACTTACAGCGCAGCATGGCAAAAAAGCAGGATGTGCTGATGGATGGCCGGGATATCGGCACGGTGGTGCTGCCGGACGCTACGGTGAAGATCTTCCTGACCGCCAGCCCGGAGGCACGCGCCACCCGCCGCTGGAAGGAGTACCAGCAGAAGGGCATCGATACCCCCTACGAAGATGTGCTGGCCGACGTCAAGCAGCGCGACTATCAGGACACCCACCGCGCCGCAGCCCCCCTCAAGCAGGCAGACGATGCCGTGCTGCTGGACACTTCGGAGCTGGATTTTGAACAGAGCCTTGCTGCAATGAAGAAGATCATTGCGGAGAAAGTGAATAAAACGATAAAATGATATTATATTACATCTTAGTGCCCTTTGCGTGGCTTTTGTGGCATATCGGCTTCCGCATCCATGTAGAGGGCCGCGAAAACCTGAAAAAGGTGCAGACGAAGGGCTGCATCCTTGCGCCCACCCATGTGTCTGCCATCGACCCGGTGTTCATCGTCGTTACCCGGTGGGGCAGGCGGATGGTGGTGTTCGCCAAAAAGGAACTGTTCGAGATCAACGCATTTCTGACCTGGTTCTTCCGCTGCTGCGGCGGTGTGTGCGTCCGCGGCACCAAGGACGAGATGGCGGTCATCTCCCAGACGGTGGAGGCCTGTAAGCAGGGCAAGACCCTGCTCATCTTCCCGGAGGGCACCCGCGAAAAGGAGGGCAAGCTTCTGCCCCCCAAGAGCGGTCTGTTCGTCATTGCCGCTGAGGCAGGGGTGGACGTTGTGCCCTGCCGCATCCTGTACGATACCCCGGACGGAAGAATGCACCTGTTCTGCAAGGTGCGGGTGATCTACGGCGAGCCGATGCCCGCAGCGCAGTTTACGATGGAAGGCCGCCGCGATACCAAAAAGCTCCGTGCCAACAAGCAGGCACTGCTGGAAGCATGGGAAAAGATGGGGGCGTAAGAGATGGAGATTCATCTGGCGAAAACGGCGGGGTTCTGCTTTGGCGTGAACCGCGCCGTGGAACTGACCTACGGCCTGCTGGCCGAAGGGCACAGGGTGGCCACCCTCGGCCCGCTGATCCATAACCCGCAGGCTGTGGAGGATATGCAGAAAAAGGGTGCCCTTGTGGCGGATGCCATCGCCGATGTGCCCGCCGGGTACGAGGTGGTCATCCGCAGCCACGGCGTGCCGCGCACCGTGTACGACGAGCTGGATGCGCGCGGCATCACCTACCATGATGCCACCTGTCCCTTCGTGCAGAAGATCCAGCGCATTGCCACCGAGGCCGAAAAGGCGGGGGCGGTGCTGCTGGTGGCAGGCGACAAGACCCATCCGGAGGTGCAGGGGATCGTGGGCCACACCCGCGGAGAGGTGTTCGTTTTTGCCGATTTGGAGGAGCTTGCGGCCTGGAAAGGCCCCTCGGACCCGCAAAAACCCCTTTTTGCAGTTGCACAGACCACATTTCAGGTGACAAAATGGAAAGAAAGTTCGGAGTTTCTCAAAAAAGCCTATACAAACGCCCGAATTTTTGATACAATATGTAATGCGACGTGGGCGAGGCAACAGGAAGCGGAAGACCTCAGCCAACAATGCGACATCATTGTTGTCATTGGCGGTCATCATTCTTCCAATACCCAGAAGCTGGTACAGGTCGCCGCAAAACACACGCGTGCCGTAACGGTCGAGACAGCGAGCGAACTTCGGCCGGAATGGTTTGCAGATGTAAAGACGGCGGGCGTCACAGCCGGGGCTTCAACGCCATCGTCTATTATTGAGGAGGTACTTAACAGTATGAGCGCAGAAATCAATGACAGCATGAGCTTTGAGGAGATGCTGAATGCATCCGAGGAAAAGCGTGTTCATGCAGGCAGTATTGTGAAAGGAATCGTGACCAGCATCTCTGCCAACGAGATCCAGGTGGATATCGGAGCGAAGCAGACCGGCTTTGTCAAGCTGAGCGAGCTGACCGATGATTCCTCCGCCAAGGTCGAAGACCTGGTGAAGGTTGGCGATGAGCTGGACCTCATCGTCGAGAAGGTTATGGATCAGGACGGCGTCATCCAGCTCTCCCGCAAGAAGCTCGCATCTCGCAAGGGCATGGAAGAGATCGCCAAGGCAGCTGAATCCGGCGAAGTCGTCGAGGGCGACGTCACCGAGTTCAATAAGGGCGGCGTTGTTGTCAACGTCAAGGGCGTCAAGGTGTTCGTCCCCCGTTCTCAGGCCACTATGCGCCGCGACGAGGACTACACCGCTCTGGTTGGCCAGCATGTTCAGCTGGTCGTCACCGAGTGCTCCGGCCGCAAGATCGTCGGCAGCATCAACAAGGTGACCGCTGAGCAGAACAAGGCAAAGCGCGAGGAGTTCTGGGCAAACGTTGAGGTGGGCAAGAGCTACACCGGCGTTGTCAAGAGCCTGACCTCTTATGGTGCATTCGTTGACATCGGTGGTGTTGACGGCCTGTGCCACATCAGCGAGCTGAGCTGGAACCGCATCAAGCATCCTTCCGAGGTCGTCTCCGTTGGTGACACCATCGAAGTGTATGTCAAGGACATCGACACCGAGAACCACAAGGTTTCTCTGGGCTACAAGAAGGCCGAGGACAACCCCTGGGAGCAGCTGAAGAACAACTACCCCATCGGCAGCACCTTCCATGCTCCGGTCGTGTCTCTGACCAAGTTCGGTGCTTTCGTCCGCATCCTGCCGGGTGTTGACGGTCTGGTCCACATCAGCGAGATCAGCAATGACCGCGTTGAGAAGGTCTCTGACGCACTGAAGGTCGGCGATATGGTCGATGTGAAGCTGCTGGATGTTGACTTCGACAAGAAGCGCATCAGCCTGTCCATGAAGGCTCTGCTGAACGACGACGCTGAGTAATCAGCCCATCGTGCAAAAGCATAGCTTCTGACACAATGCGATCTGCAGCCCCGTTGCCGGGAAAACGGCGGCGGGGCTGTTTTTGTTAACAAAGCCATGATAAAGTTTTTCAAAAAGCACTGGGAAGTGCTCAGTTACCTGATCTTTGGCGTGCTGACCACCCTGCT